>WNFM01110851.1_pt2 | contig 250853 bp, 229 predicted proteins | sample 5400271 | NCBI WGS metagenome assembly WNFM01 (sample SAMN13153352, study PRJNA577476) | soil metagenome | isolation source: 60 cm saprolite on Douglas fir-dominated hillslope | place: USA:California | collected 2013-09-17
CTCCCAGACACTCACCGACTTCGGCATCAACCGGCAACGCCGCACCATCAGCCGCACCGACGCCGACCTCCAACAGGAAAACCTCAACACCCAATTATACCAGCTGAAAGACCGCATCAACCAACTCTTCTTCGGCATACTGCTGATCGACGAACAGCTCAAACAAAACGATCTGGCCGCAAAAGACATCCAAACCGGCATCGACAACGTACAAGCGACCATCCGCAACGGCGCCGGCTATACCAGCAGCCTCAACAAGCTGAAAGCCGAACTCCTGAAAACCGGGCAACAAGCCGTCGAGCTGAGATCGACCCGAAAAGCCTATGCCGATATGTTAACCCTATTCGTCGATCAACCGGTAACCGAAACGACACAGCTCGTCAAACCTATACCCCCATCACTCACCAGCTCCATCAACCGCCCGGAACTAAAAGCCTATGACCTTCAGATCCAGTCCTATGCCGAACAAAGCCGCCTGACAAAACTAAACCTCTACCCCCAGCTGAACGCCTTCTTCCAGGGAGGCATGGGCAAACCAAACCCGGTAAACTTTCTGTCGACAAACCTCAACGGGTATTATCTCACCGGCATCCGCCTCACCTGGAACATCGGCAGCTCATACACCTATAAAAAAGACCAGCTGATCAATAAGAACACCCAGGAAATGATCAACGCCCAACGAAATACCTTCCTGTTCAATACCCGACTAACCCTCAACCAGCAAAACACCGACATCATAAAATACCAACAGCTGATCAACAACGACGACGAGATCGTCAACCTGAGAGAGTCCGTCAGCAAGACCTCGGGCGTCCAGCTGCAAAACGGCGTGATCACAGCCAACGATTACCTGCTCGACATAAACGCCGCATCCCAGGCTCGCCAGGACCGCGCCGTACACGAGATCCAATTACTCCTTTCCCAATACAACCATCAAACCACCGCAGGCTACTAAAAACACAGACAATGAAAAATCTATTCCGTTTATCAATACTATTAATACTAGCCGCCTCCTGCCAGCAAAACAAGATCAGGACGGACGCTTCCGGGGTATTCGAGTCCGACGAAGTCATCGTGTCGGCCGAACAAAGCGGCAAGCTGCTCTCCTTCCCCATAAAAGAAGGCGACAGCCTCGCTAAAGGCGCCATCGTTGGTAAGATCGATATGTCCAATACCCAGCTGCAAAAACAACAGGTCCAGGCAACCATCGCCGCACTAAAACAAAAAACCACAAACCCTAACCCCCAGCTCGAGCTGGTAAAACGACAATTAGCCGTTCAACTATCACAGCTGGATCAGCAGCTGAAAGAAAGGACCCGCACCGAAAACCTGCTGAAAGCCGATGCGGCCACACAAAAACAATTAGACGACATCAACGCCGCCGTCGACCAGCTCCAAAAACAGATCGCCGTCAGCAAACAACAGATCGCACTCGACAATTCCAACATCTCCACTCAGAACAGGACCATCTATAGCGAACAAGGTCCCCTGGAAAAGTCAGTCGCCCAGATACAAGACCTCATCGACAAAGGACAGATCGTCAACCCCATCAAGGGAACCATACTGATCAAGTATGCCCTGGAAGGCGAGATGACCACCACCGGTAAGGCCCTGTATAAAATTGCCAACCTGGACACCCTGACACTAAGAGCATACGTCACGGGCTCGCAGCTCACACAAGTCAAACTCGGCCAGGCCGTAAAGGTTTATACCGATGAGGGCGCCGGCAATTACCGCGAATATCCCGGCCAGGTATATTGGATCAGCGACAAATCGGAGTTCACCCCCAAGACCATCCAGACAAAAGACGAAAGAGCCAACCTCGTCTACGCTGTCAAGATTCTGGTAAAGAACGACGGTTATCTCAAGCTGGGCATGTATGGTGAAGTTAAATTCTAAGCCATGATCACACTCGACAACATAAAAAAAACATATAACAAGGGGCAGGTCACCGCAGTGAAAGACATCAGCTTCATCGTCAACCCCGGAGAGCTGTTCGGCCTCATCGGCCCCGACGGAGCCGGCAAAACCACGCTCTTCCGGGTCCTCACGACACTCCTCCTCCCCGACGACGGCACTGCCACCGTAGCTGGCCTGGATATCGTAAAAGACTACGCTAAGATCAGGTCCAAAGTCGGCTATATGCCCGGCCGGTTCAGCCTCTACCAGGACCTGACCATCGAAGAAAATCTCAGCTTCTTCGCAACAGTGTTTGGCACTACCATTAAAGAGAACTACGATTTAATAAAAGATATATACCAGCAAATCGAGCCGTTTAAGGACCGCAGGGCAGGAAAACTATCGGGAGGCATGAAACAAAAACTGGCTTTGTGTTGCGCGTTGATCCATAAGCCCGCGGTCCTATTTTTAGACGAGCCCACCACCGGCGTGGACGTCGTATCCCGAAAGGAATTCTGGGATATGCTAAAAAGACTCAAACAGGAAGGCATCACGATCCTCGTCTCTACCCCTTATATGGACGAGGCGAATCTCTGCGACCGGATTGCCCTCATTCAAAAAGGCACGATCCTATCCATTGACACCCCCGCGGGTATCGTCAAAGCCTTTCCGAAACAACTCTTTGCCGTCCGCGCATCCAACACCCACCAACTCTTGAAAGACCTGCGGGCCTACCCGGGCACCGACACCTGCTTCGCCTTCGGTGACTCCCTGCACGTCACATTTAAAGACCAGGCAGACCAAGATCTCCTCCCTTGGCTAAAATCAAAAGGCGAGACCGACGCGACGATAGAAAAGATAGCCCCCGGCATCGAAGACTGTTTCATTAACCTCCTAAAAGGATAAACCATGGAATCTGTTATCACCACCGACAAGCTCACCAAACGATTCGGCGCCTTCATCGCCGCCAACCAGCTGACCTTCGAAGTAGGCAAGGGAGAAATATTTGGCTTCCTCGGCGCCAATGGTGCGGGAAAGACAACGGCCATGCGCATGCTCTGCGGACTGTCAACCCCCTCTTCAGGCAAAGCCACAGTAGCTGGTTTTGACGTCTACACACAAACAGAAAAGATCAAACGGAACATCGGTTACATGAGCCAAAAATTCTCCCTGTACGATGACCTCACCGTAACCGAGAATATCCGCTTCTATGCCGGTATCTATGGGATGAGCCGGCCGGCCATAAAAACAAAAACAACCCAGCTGCTCGATGAACTGCAGCTCGGGCAAGAGGCCAAAACATTAGTCAAAAACCTACCCCTGGGCTGGAAACAAAAGCTGGCTTTTTCCGTATCCATCGTCCATGACCCCGACATCGTCTTTCTCGACGAACCCACCGGCGGAGTAGACCCCGTCACCCGGCGACAGTTCTGGGATCTTATCTATGCAGCAGCCGACAAAGGCGTCACCATTTTCGTGACCACCCATTATATGGACGAAGCCGAATACTGCAACCGCGTCTCGATCATGGTGGACGGAGTCATCGCAGCCCTCGACAGCCCCACCCGGCTGAAACAACAATACGGATTTGCCACCATGGAAGACGTTTTCTATCAGCTGGCACGCAACGCTCAACGTAAAGCAGACTAATATGATCCAACTACTTACTTTTATCCGGAAAGAATTCCTGCACGTCTTTCGCGACCGCAAGACGCTTCTCATGCTCTTCGGATTACCCATCGCACAGATCGTCCTGTTCGGCTTTGCCTTGTCCAATGAGATAAAAGATTCCCGCATCGCCATCGTAGATTATAGCAAAGACGCCGTGACGACGCGTATCATCAGCAAAATAGCAGCCAGCAGCTATTTCGACATCCAGCGCAGCCTGGCCGGCGCCGACCAGATACAGGCCGCCTTTAAAAAAGGCAATATCAAGCTGGCTGTCATCTTCCCGGCCGGTTTTGGCGACGACCTGGTACATACCGGCAACGCGACAATGCAGGTCATCGCCGATGCCTCAGACCCTAACCAGGCCACAACCATCACCAATTATTTAGACCAGATCATCGCCGATTATAATACCGAACTGTCAAAGAATGCCGGCCAACCCATGCAGATCGCACCACAACTACAAATGCTCTACAATCCCGAACTACGCGGCGCCCCTAACTTCGTGCCGGGAGTAATGGCATTGGTGTTAATGCTGGTCTGTACCATGATGACCTCGGTCGCCATCGTAAAAGAAAAAGAATTGGGCACGATGGAGGTCTTACTCGTATCGCCCTTCAAACCGGTATACATCATCATCTCGAAGCTCGCCCCCAACCTCCTGATCTCCGTCCTGAACCTGTTTATTATACTGCTGCTGAGTTATATATTCCTGGACCTGCCGGTAAAAGGCAGCCTGCTCTTGCTGGTTACCTGCAGCATCCTGTTCATCCTGACCTCGTTGTCCATCGGACTGCTGTTGTCTATTAATGCAAAGACACAACAGGCAGCCATGATGGGTTCGCTGATGGGAATGATGCTTCCCACAATGCTGCTCACCGGCTTTTTGTTTCCCATCGAAAACATGCCCCTGCTCCTGCAGTGGCTTTCCAACATCGTTCCATCCCGCTGGTATTTCATCATCGTCAAACGCGTGATGCTAAAAGGCCTCGGACTAACATCCGTCTGGAAGGAAATGCTCATCCTCACCGGCATGTGCCTGCTCTTGTTTGCCATAAGTCTTAGAAAATTCAAAATCAGATTGCAATGAAGACCCTACGTTTCCTGCTGGAGAAAGAATTCCGGCAAATATTACGCAACCGGCAGATCCTCAGTACCCTGCTGATAGCGCCGCTGATACAGCTGATCCTATTACCCCTCGCGGCCGACTATTCCGTGAAAAATATTTCGCTGGTGGTCGTAGACAACGATCATTCCCCCTTCTCCCAAAAGCTCATCGCCAAGGTCACCGCCTCCGGTCATTTCCGGCTGACCGGTTATACGGCCTCTTACAAAGAAGCCCTGCAATTAGTCGAACAGGACAAGGCCGACATCGCACTCCAGATACCCATGCACTTCGAACGCGACCTGGTCCGGGAAAACACCAAACAGCTCTACATGGCCATCAACGCCATCGAAGGCACAAAAGCCAACCTCGGCAGCGCCTACCTAAGCAGTATCATCCGCGACTACAATTCCGACATCCGCGTCCGCTGGCAGTCCACACCCACCCCGGCCGCGCCAATCCCCGCCTCCCGGGACAACCCACCCCAGGTCACCACCGCATCCTCCAACTGGTACAACCCCTACATGAATTTCAAATTATACATGGTCCCGGCCATCCTCGTCGTCCTTGTCACAGCAATGGCCGCTATGCAGTCCGCCTTCAATATCGTACAGGAAAAAGAAAGCGGCACCATCGAACAGATCAACGTCACCCCCATCAAAAAACACATCTTTATCCTGGGCAAGATGATCCCCTTCCTGGTGCTCGGCATCATCCTCTTCACGCTGGGATTACTCGTCGGCTGGATATTCTATGGGATAGTCCCGGTAGGCAGCCTTCCCGTGCTCTATGCCTCCCTGGTAGTTTACCTCTTCGCCATGCTGGGCCTGGGCCTTCTGCTGGCGACCTATTCCGCCACCCAACAACAAGCCATGTCCCTGGCCTTCTTTTTTATCAATATCTTCAACATGATGAGCGGCGTGTTCACCGCCGTAGACAGCATGCCCGGCTGGGCACAGGCGATAGTATCCACCTTCCCGCCCAGTCACTTTATAAAGATTATGCGTCTGGTCGTCCTGAAAGGCAGCGGCTTCGGAGATATACTATATCCCTTGGCCGCCATGGCCATCATCGGATTAGTCCTCAACACCTGGGCGGTGCTCAATTATAGAAAGACTTCCTAAATCTCCCCTATACGGCATTCCGCCGATCACAACGACACCCCCCGCTTCCACGGAATAAAATCGTCCTGCACATGCCGCACCGCCGCCACCTGCGTGTCCCCGCTGGCAACGTCGATCACATAGTCCAATATCCTTTCACCCGCCTCTTTGATCGTCTCCCTGCCTTCGATAATAGTACCCGTATTGATATCAATAATATCCCGCATCCTTTCGAACAAGGCAGTATTCGTAGCGATCTTCACCACCGGGGCAACCGGGTTACCCGTTGGCGTCCCCAACCCCGTCGTAAACAACACGATATTCGCGCCTGAAGCCACCTCCGCCGTCGTCGACTCCACATCATTGCCCGGCGTACACAATAAGTTAAGCCCCGGCTTCACCACCTTCTCCGGGTAATCCAGCACCGCAGCCACCGGCGAAGTCCCGCCCTTCTTGGCAGCACCAGCCGACTTTATCGCATCGGTGATCAACCCATCCCGGATATTCCCCGGTGAAGGATTCATATCAAACCCCGACCCGACAGCCTTAGCCCGCTCATTATAGGTCCGCATCAAATCCGAGAACCGCTCCGCAGTCGGAACATCCAAACAGCGATCGCTCAGATTCTGCTCCACTCCGCATAACTCAGGGAATTCCGAAAGGATCACACTGCCACCCAGCGCCACCAGCAGGTCGGAAGTATACCCTATCGCAGGATTAGCCGAAATACCGGAGAACCCATCCGAGCCGCCGCATTCCAGGCCAATACACAGCTTGCTCAAAGGCGCAGGCTGCCGCGTCTGCTGGTTGGCCAAGATTACTCCCGCAAATGTTTGTTTTATCGCTTCCGAAAGAAAAGCGGATTCTTTTCCAATCTTCTGTTGTTCGAGGATATACAGCGGCTTGGAGAATAACGGCGACCTTTTCTTTATTTCTTCTTCCAGCATGCTGACCTGCGCATTCTGACAACCCAGGCTAAGCACGGTAGCCCCCGCCACATTGGGATGAGTGACATAACCCGCCAACAATCCGCACAAGGCCTGCGCATCCTGCCGGGTACCACCACAACCACCGTCATGATTCAGGAACTTGATGCCATCCACGTTAGGAAAAAGACGCTGATTGGTGTTCTGATCATAATCCGCCTGCAAGTCGGTCTCCAGTATCTGCTCTACGCTTTTTCCCGCCTTATATAACTCGACCAGCTGCTGTGACTGCCGCTGATACGAACGATTGCGGCCATAACCCAGATCCGTGACCAACGCCTGCTGCAGCACGTCAAGATTCCTGTTCTCACAGAAAACCATCGGTATGACCACCCAATAGTTGGCTGTTCCTACACTGCCATCGGCACGATGATATCCCTTAAAGGTCCTGCCTTTAAAAGCCGATGTATCGGGCACTACCCACTGCGTCCTGCGTTCACCGACAACAAAGTCATCGGCCGCATGTTTTATATTAGCCGTGCTGATCAGACCCCCTTTTTTTATCGGCTGCTGGGCCTTACCAACCAATACCCCATACATGATGACCGAATCACCCGGGGCCAGGTCCGTCGTAGCAAACTTATGTTTAGCCTTAACGAGTTCCTGTATGGTATATTCCTGACCTTCATAATTGACGGTCGCACCCTTTTCCAGGTTGGTCAATGCCACCAGCACATTGTCGGCCGGGTGGACTTTTAAGATATTCAATTGCGTAGACATCAATCCTATTTTTTTGTTTTCAATTGAGCCAGCGCAGTCGCGGCCCCTTTGTTGATTAGTGTTTCCAGGCTCTCCCGGACCGCCGCTTCAAATCCCGGCAGCTCGGTCAGATCAGCCCCCCACAGCCCCTGGTCTTTCAGCGCAGTTCTCACCACCACAGCAGGCTCCTGTTCCCACAATTCCCTGAAATAAGCCGCCCTGTCATCGGTGACAGGTCCCGATTTGCCCCGCATAAACAGCAGGTAAGCAGCAAAACCCAATACGATATGAGGCAGTGGCTTCGGTTGATAATGACTGAGCAATACCGGCACAATCCTCATCCTGATCTTGGACGAATATTGCATCGTTATACTGATCCACTGGTGCTGGATATGCGGGTTACGAAAACGATCGAGGACCTTTAAGCCAAAATCCCTCGCCTCAGCCAGCGGCAGCTGATAAGGAATATTCGGCGCTATCTCTTTCAACATCAGGTCGGCGACAAAGGCAGAAAAAGCGGCATCATCCATCGCGCTTTTCACCGTCGGAAACCCCGCCAGCACAGCCAGACCACAACTCATGGTATGAGTGCCATTCAGCAACCGTAACTTCAGCTCCCGATAGATCTCGATATCCGGAGCGATGACCACACCTGCATCAGCGGCGGCAAAAGACAATGCCGACCGCACTTTTTCATCCCCTTCGATAGCCCAGAGACGATAAACTTCCGATATCGCCAGCAGGTCATCCGTATAACCAAGGTCATGTTGTAATTGTTGCAGGGCGGCCGCATCCGGTTTACCCGGAACGATCCGGTCCACCAGCGAGCTGCAAAACCGGTTGTGCTGATCTACCCATTCGATAAATTCGCTTTCCAGTTTATTCCAGACAGCCAGCTCTTTCACAATGCCGGCAAGCTTTTTTCCATTATCGACGATCAGCTCCGTCGGTATAATGATCATCCCGCTTTCCGGGCTGCCGGCAAATGCCTTATATCTTTCATACAGGAAAGCCAGCAATTTACCTGGAAAAGACGCCGGCGTCCCAGCGCCTACCTCCGCCGCCCCACCACGGACCTCCTCCTCGACAAGCTGTATCCCCACCTCCGTTGTATTGGAGATGATGATCTGCATTTCCGGCCGATGCGCGAGCTGCAGGATATCCTGCCATTGCTGACGAGCCGACAGAACACGGCTGATAGCGCTGCAAATAATATTTTCTTCAACCTTCTTCCCTCCTTCGATGCCCCGCACACACAGCGTATACAGCCCGTCCTGGCGATCGAAAGCTCCGCTATCACCGGAGTCCGTCGACTTCACCACAACGACCCTGCCATTGAACAACCCCTGTCGGTTGGCCTTGTCGATAAAATAATCCGGCAATCCCCTCAACAATACACCCGTGCCGAACTGCAATACTTTTTCAGGCAGCGAAAATATCTTCGCAGCGGGCTTGACAACTCCCGGCGTCAAAACACCCGCTAAGTTTTCTTTTGAAAGATTCATGATCATTTGTTTTCGTTTATCACCGTCCGCGCAATCTTCAGCGCCAGCAACGTATTTTCATATAAAAGATCGTAGTTCTCGTTCATTAACACATCCTTGCTGATCAGCTTGCTTCCCAACCCCACAGCAGAAACCCCTGCTTTTACCCAGGCCCGGATATTATTCTCATCAATTTCTACGCCACCCGTTGGAATAAACAGCTGGTCCCGAAACAGCTCCCGGATCGAGCTGACGAACTCCGGCCCCAGGATATTCGCCGGGAATATCTTGATCAGGGCCGCATTGTGCTGCTGCGCCGTATATATCTCCGTCGGCGTCATACAGCCAGGTATCCAGCCCGGCTTTCTCCGCAACAGCCGCCACTTCGGGGTTGACAATAGGCGCTACGATAAAGTCCGCACCCGCCGCAACAAAAGCTTCCGCTTCTTTTTTCGACTTGACGGTACCAATCCCCAGGTAGAGGTCCGGTGCCTCCATCGCCAATGCTTTCTTCAACATGCTGAAATTATCAAGGGCAGCCACACCCCGATTGGTATATTCTACGGCGCGAACCCCCGCCTTATAGAGCGTCTGCATAACTTTCAGACAGACAGCCGGGCTTTCCCAATAGAATAGCGGAAGAATGCCCTGTCCAAGTATACTCTGTAAAATGCTTCGCGGGTCGACTTTCTTATCGTTCATAAGTTGAAATAATTTTTTTGATATCGTCCACGCGCTGATCTGTCGCGTCGCTGGGAATAAATAGTTTCTGATAGGCCGCCGCCGTGGCGAATTCAAGCGTCTCCTGCACCGGCTGACCACCATAGAGACCATGGATCAGCCCCGCCATAAAACAATCTCCGCTGCCCACCTTGTCCAGTATCTTCTCCGACACATATTCCCGGCTATTATATAAGGTCCCCTCCCCAAAAAAACTCGTATAATACTGAATCCCTCCTTCCCCCTTGTCAAACCGGAAAGTATTAGCCACATACTTAACCCGCGGAAATTTTTCGACTATCCGCTCACTGGTCAGACGGGCATGCTGCAAATAAGCGGCCTTTCCCGCGGAAGCCCCAGCCCCTCCCCCACTACCGGCGCCACCGATCAGCGCATTATCCACCGGTATCCCCAGCATTTTCTCCGCCGCCCACAAATTCCCCATCACCAGGTCACAATATTGCACCAGACCCGGCATGACCTCCGTCGGCGTTGCTCCATATTGCCAGAGTTTCGCACGATAGTTCAGGTCGACAGAGATCGTCAACCCTTTCCGCGCCGCCGCCACCTGCAGCAATTCGGCACAAACCGCCGCCAACCGGCTGCTCAGCGCCGGTGAAATAGCGCTGAAATGAAGCCAGCCCACATCCTGTAACACAGCATCCCAGTCGATCATCCCGGGCCGCAGGTCCGCAAAAGAAGAATGCGCACGGTCATAGATCACACTCGCATTCTTCAGGTCCTTTCCTTTCGGCAAAAAATATAATCCCAGCCTGTCTCCCTGAAAAAGTATCCGCGAAGTATCCACCCCCTTTTCCTCCAGGTAAGCCGCCAGCTGACGACAAAGCAGGTTATCCGGTAAAACAGTAAAATAAGCCGAAGGAGTCCCCCAAAGGGCAAGGGCCGTAGCTACATTGGCTTCTGCGCCACCTACATAAAAGGGCAGGGAATTTTCTTTCAGCCAGCCGCCGTCGCCATCCGGGCAGATACGCAGCAATAATTCGCCAAAAGACAAAACTTTTTTGTTCATAGTTCAACCATTGCTTTGATAACCCCACCCGCCGGATCCAACCAACTCGCAAACTCAGCCGCCACCTGCCCAAAACCAACGCGGTGTGTAATATATGTCGTCGGGTCGATAAGACCTTTTTTCATAGAATCCATCACTTTATCAAAATCCTCCCGGGTAGCATTTCGGCTACTCATCAATGTGCCCTCCCGTTTATGAAATTCCGGATGACTAAACTGTATCTCCCCCTTCTGCAATCCAACCAGCACATAACGGGCGCCATGAGCCATATATTGAAAAGCGTCATTTATGGCTTTTCTGCTTCCCGTCGCATCAATAACTACAGTAGGCATGTCCCCCCGGGTAATATGCCGCAGCTGCTCCATCGGATCATTCATTGCACTGACCGTATGCAACACCTGTAATTTATCGCGGCAAAATCGAAGCCTGTCCTCATTAATATCCATGGCGATGACTTCCCCACCCGCGATACGCGCCGACTCCATAGTGCCCAGCCCGATAGGGCCTGCACCCACTACCAACACAAACTCCCCGGGTTGTATGGCAGCCCGCCGCACAGCATGTGCGCCGATGGCCAGCGGCTCTACCAGCGCCAGCTGGTCATGTGTCAGTCCATTCCCATGCACGAGGAAGGAAGAAGGAACCGAAAGATACTCCACCATGCCCCCATCGATGTGCACGCCACAAACCTTTAACGTCGTACAACAATTACTCCTTCCATTCCGGCAGGCGATACATACCCCACAGTTAAAATACGGTATAATGGTTACGGCCTCGCCCGGCATAAACCCCGGCGCCTGGTCCAGGTCCACCAGGTCCCCGGCCAGCTCATGGCCAAGGATTCGCGGATATTCAAAATAAGGCTGCGTTCCTTCAAAAGCATGCAGGTCAGTCCCGCAAATCCCGATACGCCGTATCTTAATGATCGACTGCCCCGGCCGTGCTAACGGCGCCTCCGCCTCCCGGTATTCAAATTCCCCCGGTTTTATACAAACTAATGTCTTCATAATATCTCCTCCAATCAGGCATTTGCCAAAGCCCTGTCCAGGTGCACATACCCCCCATCCACATGGATCAGCTGCCCCGTCGTATGACTCGAACGCTGCGAAAGCAGAAACACCGTCATATTAGCAATCTCCTCAGCCGTCGTCATCCTGCTGCCCAACGGTATCTTGCTCTCTATCTCCTTCAGCTTGGCCTCAGGGTCAGGCAAGGTCCTGACCCAACGTTCATACAAGGGCGTCCAGCACTCCGCTACGATAATAGCATTAACCCGGATGCCATATTTAAGCAGCTCGACAGCCCACTCGCGGGTCAACGCATTCCGGCCGCCATTAGCCGCTGCATAAGCGGAAGTACCACCCTGACCCGTCTCTGCCGTTTTACTGCTGATGTTTACGATAGCTCCCCTGGAGGCTTTCAGCGCAGGCAACGCATGGTGCGCCAACAGGTAATAATGAACAAGGCTTTTATGAAGAGAAGCCATAAAGTCGGGGTAATTGCCCGATTCCAGCCCAACCCCGTCATTGACGCCGGCATTGTTGACCAGCCCATCGATACGGCCACAGCGGGCCAGCACCGTTTTCACAGCCGCTTCGCACTGCTCCGGCCGCGTCAGCTCGGCCACTGCCTGTAACGCCCTTCCCCCCGTCGCCGCTACCGCTGCTTTATTATCCTCTTCATTACGCCCTATGATAAAAGGAATCGCACCTTCTGCAGCCAGCACTTTAACGATTCCTTCCCCTATTCCCTTGGCGCCACCGGATACGATGATGACCTTGTCCTGTAAGTCTAAATTCATAAGTTGTAAAATTTTATAGCATTACCCCCGAAAAAGGCAGCCTGCTCCTGCGCCGAAAAAGAAGAAAAATAATCCTGCACGATGGATAACACCTGCTGATAGGTGGCTGCCAGCAGGCTTACCGGCCAATCGGAGCCATATAAGATCCGGTTTACACCAAAAGCTTCCACCACGGTGTCGATATACACCCTGAAGTGTTCCGGCTTCCAGTATTTCCAGTCGGCCTCCGTCACCATCCCCGATATCTTACAATAGACATTGGGATACGCAGCTACCGCATGAATAGCATCCTTCCACTCATCGGTGATATACCGGTCCTTAATATGCGGCTTGGCAATATGATCGAGCACAAAGGGCTGATCGGGGAAGGCTGCAACAAAGTCCTTCGTATACCCCAATTGATCGGGATAGATCAGGATATCATAAGTGTATCCGAATTGCTTCAACAAACCGATCCCCCTTTTGAAATTCGGGTTCAGCATCAGCGCCCGGTCTTTTTCCCCCTGCAGCACATGCCGGAAACCCTTCATCTTAGGAAATTTCCGGTAATGGGCCAGCCGCTGTTCCACATTTGGGTCCCAAAAATCCACCCAGCCTACCACCCCCTTGATGAAATCATAACGGGCGGCATTCTCCAGCTGGAAATCATTCTCGTCCTCCGATTGATCAGATTGGACGACTACACTGCCATCGATACCCGCTTGCTGCAGCAGAGGCAACAGGTCGTCAGGCATAAAATTCCGCTGGATCACAGCCATATGCGGCTCTATCCAGGTATCCCGTATGGGATCGAATTTCCAGAAATGCTGGTGTGCATCTATTTTAAGCGTATGAGTTGGCATATGCTTTTACATTTTGCCGGGCCAGGCCCAGCTTGTCAATACCCAGCTCAACGACATCGCCGGGCTGTAAGTAAACATTCGGATTCATTCCCAACCCAACCCCCGCCGGCGTCCCGGTGGAAATGACATCCCCCGGCAACAGCGTCATGAACTGGCTGGTATACGATATAAGAAAGGGAATATTAAAAATGAAATTGGCCGTCGTGCCATCCTGCATTTTCTTCCCATTCACTGTCAGCCATAAACGTAAATTGTGAATATCCCCCATTTCATCCGGCGTAGCCAGCCAGGGACCCATCGGGGCAAATGTATCACAGCCCTTTCCCTTGTCCCAGGTTCCACTACGTTCGATCTGAAATTCCCGTTCGGATACGTCGTTGTGCAGGCAATATCCGGCAACATATGACAACGCATCCTGCTCCGGAACATAACTGGCCTTTTTCCCAATGACAACGGCCAGCTCCACTTCCCAATCCGTTTTCCTGGAATTCTTAGGGATAACAATATCATCATTGGGCCCAACCAGCGCCGTCGTAGATTTCATAAAGATCACCGGCTCGGGCGGCGGGGTAGCCCCCGTCTCGCGGGCATGGTCCACGTAATTAAGCCCGATACAAACGATCTTCGAAGGACGCGCCACCGGCGAACCCAGCCGGACACCCGCCGGCAATACCGGAAGCCCACCGGTATTCTTCTCCACAAATACTTTCAGTCGCTCCAATCCGCCAGTCTCAAAAAACGTCTCATTATAGTCCTCCCCAAAAGCGGAAGTATCATAATAAGTATCCCCTGATACAATGCCTGTCTTTTCTTTATTTATACTGCCGTGTCTGATTAGCTTCATAGTATATTAATTATTCAATTTAGTAAATCCACCATCTATCGGATAGTCACAGCCGGTGATGAACGAAGCCTCATCACTGCACAAATAAAGGATGAGCCCCGCGATCTCTTCCGGTTTAGCCATCCTGCCTATCGGCTGGGTTTTCGACAGTTTCTCAAACATCTCCTGTTCCTTACCCGGATAGTTTTTCTTCAAAAACCCATCTACAAAAGGAGTATGAACGCGTGCCGGAGAGATACAATTGCAACGGATCTTATCCTTCAAATAGTCCTTCGCCACAGAAAGCGTCATGGAATAAACCGCCCCCTTGGTCATAGAATAAGCAAAACGGTCCGGGATACCCACCGTAGCCGCAATAGAGCACATATTGACGATCACACCCCCCTCTCCCTTCTTCAACAACGGCATCCCGGCCCTCAGACAATTATATACTCCCTTTACATTCACTTTATAAAGCCGGTCCATATCCTCCTCCGAGGTAGATTCCACCGTCCCGATATGCGAGACCCCCGCACTATTCACCAAAATGTCCAGCTTGGGCAAACCCGCAAACACCGCATCCACGAGTTGCTGATTGGAGACATCCGTTACCTTGGCGACAGCCTTTCCACCCGCTGTTTCAATTTCTTTGACTACTTCACCCGTCTGATCCAGGTTAATATCCGCGACATATACCGTCGCGCCCTGTTTAGCCAGCAACAACGCAACCGCCTTCCCAATCCCGCTGCCGGCGCCGGTAACCACCGCATGCTTGTTTAACAAAGTGAACATATTTATCCTGATTATTATTGATTTAATGAAAATATTTTGTCCAATAACCGCCATTTTTCACCCGGCCGCCCGCCAGGTATGGCCACCTGGTATTTCCACATCAATTCCTCCCAACGCTGTACCGCCGGGTTGGCGACATCCATCGCCGCCTTCCTTTCAAAACTAAAGTCCGGCCCCGTCTCCATGATCATGAACAGCCGGTTCTCCAGCCGGTAGATCTCCATATTCGTAATGCCGCTGTCCAGTATGCTCGCCTTTATCTCCGGCCAGATAGCCCTATGCCACTCTTCGTATTCCGCAATCAGCGCCGCATCAGGCTGCAGGTCTAAAGCAAGACAGTATCTCATGCTAAAACCGGATTTGGGGTTTTAATTTTATGCCCCTGCAGGCCGAAGTATAATATAAAGCAGAAGCAGATCATAGGCATGATATAGGCCACCTGGATACTGCCCGTTTTGTCAGAGATAAGCCCCATCATCAACGGCGTGAAAGCTCCGCCGATGATCGACATCACCAGGAAGGAAGAGGCTAACTTTGATTCCTCACCCAGGTCTTTGATGCCCAGGGCGAAAATGGTCGGGAACATAATGGACATAAAGAAAGGCGTTGCCGTAACGGCATACACCGCAATCCGCCCATGCGTCGTCAGGGCGATAATGATCAGCCCGATATTGATCGCGGCATAAAGGCTCAGCAGCTGGGCCGGGCGGATGTACCGCATAAAGAAAGTACCGAGGAAACGGCCGGCCATAAAGCCAAGCATGGCGCCATAAGCCAACAGGTTACCCGCGTCTTTTTCCGGGATATTGGCGGTGTACCGGGCGAATCGGATAAAGAAACTAAGTACGCCCACCTGCGAACCGACATAAAAGAATTCGGCTATGACAGCCCACCGGACATGGGAGATACGAAAAACACGCAGGGAGAATTTCGCCCCATGCGCCCCGGCCTCCGTATCCTTCAGTTCCGGCAATTTCGTGAAGATAAATATAATGGCGACCCCGATGAGGACGGCAGCGATCACCAGGTAGGGAAGCTTTAAGGAATCGGCCTCCTGCTGAAGATAGTCCCCCAGCTGCCCGTGGGCCTGCATAACGTCCAGCTCGGCCTTCGAGTGCTCGATACCCGAGAGGATGAAGTGTGTGCCGATGAGCGGCGCCACAAAGGCGCCGAGACCGTTAAACGACTGCGCAAAATTCAGCCTTTGCTCCGACGTCTCCGGCGGACCCAGTATGGTGGCATAGGGATTCGCCACCGTTTCCAGGAAGGTGGCGCCGCTTGCCGCCACAAACAACGCAATTAAAAAGAGAACGAAATTCCTTGTGCTCGCCGCCGGGAAAAAGAGAAGGGCCCCAATGGCAAAGAGAAAGAGACCGAATAAAATTCCCTTCTTGTACCCATACCGGTGAGAAAACAAGCCGGCAGGGATGGCGATAACAAAATAGCCGAAGTAGACGGCAAAGTCGATCAGGGAAGATTGCGTATCGTTCAATTGGCAAACTTTCTTTAAATGGGGAATCAGTATTCCATTTATGTTATGTAGAAAGGCCCAGAGAAAGAAGAGCGTACAGATCAGGATGAATGGTAGTAAGAATTTGTTTTTTGACATTACTTCGTATGGTTAAGACATCGTTGACAAAATTGCGGTGAATCAGGCAACGATAGTGGCCCTTTTACCGGAAAGTTCAAAGAAAAAGCATTTAACCGGAGAAAGGACATCGTAAGTTATCAGAGTATTAAGTTATTTTAACATAATATATGCAAAATACCTGATTTCAAGGAATATTCCTCAAACCGCCGCTACCGCCTCACGCCACCACCACGCGTCGCGCAGCCGCATCCGGCCTGCCAAAATATCTACCCAAATCTTGTTGAAAATATAAAACCGCGGAAATATCAGAGAAAGCCAAGCTCCAGCTTAGCCTCTTCCGTCATCATCTCTTTTGTCCAGGGTGGATCGAAAGTGAGTTGAACATGACAATCCGCAACTCCCTCGATAGCCTCTATTTTTTGCTGTACCTCCTGCACAATTTCACCGGCCACGGGACAGGCCGGAGCAGTAAGTGTCATGGTGATCTTTATCTTACCGACGTCGCCAATACTTATCTCATATACAAGACCCAGATCAAAAATATTCACCGGTATTTCCGGATCGAAAACCGTCCGCAAGGTTTCTTCAACCCGGTCCCGCATATCTACTTCGCTCATTGCTGAATGGATTTAGCCTGGTAAGCCAGGGCATATAACTTAATTTGTTTGACCATCGACAGCAGTCCGTTGGACCTTGTCGGAGAGAGATGGCTGCTAAGCCCGATGGCATCGATAAAGGTGATCTCCGCCTCTGCTATCTCTTTGGGCGTATGACCGGACAATACTTTAATGACAAGACTGATCAGCCCCTTGGTGATAACCGCATCGCTATCCGCGGTGAACAGCAGCTTGCCGTCCCGGTATTCCACATGCAGCCAAACCCTCGACTGGCAACCCCGGATAAGATTCTCGTCCGTCTTATATCGTTCTTCAATGAGAGGTAGTTCCTTCCCCAGTTGGATAATGTATTCATATTTATCCATCCATTCGCCAAATAGTTCAAAGTCGGCAATAATCTCGTCCTGTTGTTCCTGAATCGTCATAATTATTAATTTCCTCCCTGGCCCGGCGCCGACTATACCTGGCCCGGCGCCTCCCATCTATCCCAATAAAGTCACCGCCTTCCTGATCCCCGCAGCCAGCCGGTCGATATCCCCCGTAGTAGTATACACAGCCATCGAAGCCCTTACCGTACCGGGTATGCAATAACGATCCATAACAGGCTGCGCGCAATGATGCCCCGTCCGGACAGCAATACCTTGCTTATCCAACAGCTCCCCGAGATCAAAAGGATGAATATTCCCCACTAAAAATGAGATCACACCCGCCCTCCGCGACGAATCGACGCTGCCGATCAGCCGCAGCCCGTCTATCTCACCGAGACTATCCAGCGCATACACCATCAGCTCATGCTCGGCCTGCTGGATATTTTGAATACCCAACGCCCGGACATAATCGATAGCAGCGCCAAGCCCAACAGCTCCGGCCATATCGGGAGTCCCTGCTTCAAACTTATACGGTAGATCATTGTAAGTTGTTTTTTCAAAGGTCACGGTCTTGATCATCTCTCCCCCACCCTGGTAAGGCGGCAGTTGATTCAACCATTCCTCTTTACCGTAGAGGATGCCAAAACCAGTAGGACCATAAAGCTTGTGGCTGGAAAAAGCCAAAAAATCGACATCAAGATCCTGCACGTCTACTTCCATATGCTGCACGGCCTGCGCTGCATCCAGTAAAACGGGTATGCCGTGCCGGTGAGCCGCTGCGATGATCTCCTTCACAGGATTGATCGTCCCCAGCGCATTGCTAACGTAATTGAAGGCCACCAGCTTTACCCCGCTGGAAAGAACCTTATCCAGCCCATCCAGGATCAATTCCCCGTTCTCATCGATCGGAATAACTTTCAAATGTGCATCCTTCTCTTCCGTGATCATCTGCCAGGGAACGATATTCGAATGGTGCTCCATCCCCGAAATCAAAATACTATCCCCGGGCTTCAGGAATTTCTTGCCGAAACAGGCGGCGACCAGGTTAATCGCTTCCGTGGTCCCGCGCGTAAAAATCACCTCGTGCGTATGGGAAGCATTGATGTATTCCGCCACTTTCCGGCGCCCATCCTCATAGGCGTCAGTAGCCAGTTGGCTGAGGTGGTGGACACCCCGGTGTACATTGCTGTTGATCGTAGTATAATACTCGTCCATCGCCTTCAATACGGCGATGGGTTTTTGTGTTGTCGCTGCATTGTCCAGGTAGACCAGCGGATGGCCGTAGACGGTCTGCTCCAGGATCGGAAACTCCTTTCGGATCTTTTGAATGTCCAGCCGGCGGCTTTCCCCTATCGTAATAGACTCTGTCATGATCAAATGGGCGTTGAAGTAGGAATGTGATACCTGATCAATTCATTAACATATGTTTCTACGGCTTTGTTCTTTATCTTTTCTGTGACGTCGAAAGCAAAAGCATTGATCAATAAAGCCTTTGCCGTTTCTTCTCCAAGCCCGCGGGCGCGAAGATAAAAAAGGGCCTCTTCGCTGAATTGACCTACGGTCGAACCATGGCTGCACTTCACGTCATCGGCGTAAATTTCCAGCTCCGGTTTGGAGTCGATCGTAGCCTTTTTGCTGATGACCAGGTTGTTGTTCTGCTGGAAGGCATTGGTCTTCTGGGCATCCTTGTGCACATACACCTTCCCATTGAATACCCCCGTCGATTGTTCGAGCAGGACTCCCTTGTATAACTCGTTGCTGTAACAGTGCGGCTTCTGATGGTCGACCAGGGTATGGTTGTCCACCAGCTGCCCGCCGGCAGTAAGATACAGACCATACAAATGCGTTTCAGTATGATCTTCTTCCAGCCGGGCCTGCAGGTCATTGCGGACCAGGTCGGCGCCAGGCAGCGTGAACGTATAATTGTTATAGAGACTTTGCTTTTTCTGCCGGACCGTCGTATGCTGCACCAGCCGCGCTCCCGCCGACGCGGTCTGGATGACCGTATGATCCAGCCTGGCGTCCCTATTGACAAAAACCTCCGTCAAACTATTCACCCAGATCTTTGCCCCGACGCCATCGCCCCCGCCGCTCGCGCCACCATCGCTTACAATGGATTCTATAACATTCAGTTCCGAATTCGGATTGCACACCCATACATGACGGGGCTGGATCATCAGGTTTCGATCGGCCGAATAAATGTGTACAATGTGTAAGGGCTTGGCTATGGCCCCATCCACACCGATAAACAACCCATCGGTAAAAAGCGCCGTATTCAAATTCGCAAAAGACTGGTTTCCCCATTTTCCATCTTCAAAGTAAACAGCAAATTGCGGTTTATTCAAAATATCCGCGACCCGGAAAATGTCAATCCCCTTTGGAAGCGGTCCGCCAATTATCTTCCCATCCCATACCCCATTGACCAGGACAAGCTGGTAACAATCGAGTCCGGGAATGGCAGCCTTCGCCAGCTGATCCCCCGACACAACCACTTGCTCACCCGCGCCAGGCAACAACCCATCCAGCGCAAATTCATCCTTCAAAAAACGGGTGATATTCGTGTATTTCCAGTCCTCATTCCGGATAGAAGGAAAACCAAAAAGGCGAAATTTATCAAAAGCCGACTGCCGGGCGCGACGAAGATCACTGCTCTCCGAGTCTGTGCCCGAGGCCGATAATGTATGGTAACCGTTGACGACTTCCTCGTATAAAGGGATAGCCGGTTCTTGTGTCAGGCTCATTTTAAAATTAAATAGTTGCTTGTTCTTTTGCAGCAGGCTGTTCCTTAAGCCAGTCGTATCCTTTTTCTTCCAGCTCCAGGGCCAGCTCTTTCGTACCGGATTTTACGATACGTCCATCGTACAGCACATGCACAAAATCCGGAACAATATATTCGAGAAGTCGCTGATAGTGTGTGATAATGATAAAGGCATTCTTATCCGAGCGAAGTTTGTTAACGCCTTTACTAACGATACGCAAGGCATCGATATCCAACCCGGAATCCGTTTCATCCAGGATAGCAAGGGATGGCTCCAGCATCGCCAGCTGAAATATCTCATTCCGCTTCTTCTCTCCGCCGGAAAACCCTTCGTTCAGAGAACGGTTGGCCAGCTTGGCGTCAAATTCCACCAGCTTCTGCTTTTCCTTTGACAATTGCAAAAACGTTTTTGCATCCAACGGGGGCAAATTCTTGTAAGCCCTGATCTCGCTAATCGCCGTCTTCAGGAAATTAATATTGGACACACCCGGAATCTCTATCGGATATTGAAACGCTAAAAATATACCTTCCCGCGCCCTAACTTCCGGCGCCATATCCAACAGGTCTTTCCCTTCGAAAATGACCTCTCCCTCCGTAACCTCGTAATTCTCCTTGCCCGCCAGCACCGACGCCAGGCTGCTCTTACCAGCCCCGTTGGGCCCCATGATCGCATGTACTTCCCCGGCATTCACCGTCAGGTTCAGCCCTTTCAATATCTGCTTCCCCTCAACCTCAGCGTGTAAATTTTTAATGATCAGCATTTATATTGGTCTTAGAATTTAATATTTACCCCACACTCCCTTCGAGCGTGATCGACAATAACTTCTGCGCCTCAACCGCAAACTCCATCGGCAGCTGATTCAACACTTCCCGCACATACCCATTAATAATCAGCGCCACCGCTTTTTCCGAGTCTATACCCCGCTGATTGAGATAAAATATCTGGTCCTCCCCTATCTTGGAAGTCGTCGCCTCATGCTCAACCGTCGCCGTATTATTCTTCGACTCGATATAGGGAAAAGTATGCGCCCCGCACTGATCCCCGATCAATAAGGAGTCGCACTGCGTAAAATTCCGGGCGGCATCGGCTTTCGGCCCTATCTGCACCAGGCCGCGGTAGCTGTTCTGTCCCTGGCCCGCCGAGATACCCTTGGAGATGATACGGCTGCGGGTATTCCGGCCGATATGGTACATCTTGGTACCGGTATCCGCAATCTGTTTGTTCCGGGTGACGGCCACCGAATAAAACTCACCGCTGGAATTGTCTCCCTGCAAAATAACGCTGGGGTATTTCCAGGTAATGGCAGAACCCGTCTCCACCTGGGTCCAGGATATCTTGGCATTCGCGCCCTTGCAGATACCCCTTTTTGTCACAAAATTGTAGATACCACCCTTTCCATTCTTATCCCCGGGATACCAGTTCTGGACGGTCGAATATTTTATCTCCGCATTTTCCAGGGCGATCAGCTCTACAACGGCAGCATGCAGTTGATTTTCATCCCGCATGGGAGCCGTACACCCTTCCAGGTAGCTAACATAACTGCCTTCGTCGGCAATGATCAGCGTCCTCTCGAACTGGCCGGTATTTTCGGTATTGATCCGGAAATAAGTGGACAATTCCATCGGGCATCTGACCCCCTTAGGGATATAAACAAAGGACCCATCGGAAAAAGCAGCCGCGTTCAGCGCTGCAAATATGTTGTCGGAATGGGGCACCACGGAACCGACGTATTTCTTCACCAGCTCAGGATGCTCCTTCACGGCTTCTCCAAAACTGCAAAAAATGATGCCCAGCTCCTTTAACTTCTCTTTATACGTGGTCGTCACGCTGACGCTATCGAATACCACGTCTACGGCCACCCCAGCCAATGCCTTTTGCTCATTCAGGGGAATGCCCAACTTCTCAAAAGTGGCCAGCAACTCGGGGTCTACCTGGTCAAGGCTGTCATACTTCTTCTTGCTTTTTGGAGCAGCGTAATAAGATATCTTTTGAAAATCGATAGCCGGCAGCTCAAAGTTTTGCCATTCCGGTAGTTTTTGCCTCCCGAAAGCCTGTAATCCCTTCAATCTCCAATTCAATAACCAATCAGGCTCGTTCTTCCTGGCGGAAATATAACGGATAGTATCCTCGTTAAGCCCCGCCGGCGCCACATCCATCTCGATGTCCGTGACAAAGCCGAACTCATACTCCTTGTTGGCTATATTATCAATTATTTCGTTGTCGTTGGGCATAATAGTTAGAACTTCATTATAACTGAATCCAAAGCGCAAGATACTTTAACCAGGGCTGTTTTCCCGGCGAGGCCGGCTTAAACCGCAAAACTTTCCCAAATCCCTAAACCGCAAAACTTTCTCCGCAGCTGCAGGTCCGGGAAGCATTGGGATTATTAAAGGTCAACCCCTTACCATTCAACCCGCCGGAATAATCCAGCTCGGTACCATAGAGGTAGAGCAAACTCTTCATATCCACCACCACCCTTACTCCCTTATCCTCAAACACCTGGTCCCCTTCCTTCTTAACGGTGTCGAAGTCAAGCTTATACTCCAGGCCCGAGCAGCCTCCGCTCTTCACGCCTACCCGTATAAAAGTCTCAGGCGCAGCCTGCTGAGCAGATAGCTGCTGTGCGATATATTCTTTTGCATTGGAAGATACTGTAATCATGTCTTTTGCTTTTATTAATATAACAAATTACCAACCCAAGGGTTAAGCCATCTGTTGTCGAAATTGGAAATAAACCTGGCTAAGGCAATTTCTAACTGCAAAAGTCCGGTAAATACCCGGGAATTCCATGCGATTTCAGCCTTTTTACGCATTTCGCAAGCCAATTCCAGGAAATTGCCGGCAATCCCCTTCCCCCGGTCAATCCGGCCAAAGGCCAAACCCTATTTTCTCAGCACCTCCTGTATCGGCCGCCCTACACACCCATTCGGCATTTGAATATGCAAAAGAGCTGCCATAGTAGGCGCAATATCCGTCATATAGACAGTCTGGTTCGTATGCCCCGGATGTATCCCCCACCCCATCCACAGCAGCGGAATATGAGTATCATAAGGATTCCAGGTCCCGTGAGTAGTGCCGGTCTTACCATGGGCTTCAAACCAACCCGCATTGAGTATCAGCTGAATAGGACCGCTGCGACGGGCATAATACCCATTCATAACCATACTCCGAACGGGTTCGGCGACAGGCGATTCCCCCACCTTCGACAAATCAATGGCATAATTAATCCCCGGCTGCTGACTCAGCCATCCGATAGCCGCTTTTTTGACGACCTCCAAATCCAATTTATGGTCCCGCATCACCTTCTGGGAAAAAGTGATCTGGTAATTCGAGCAGGTGTCGGCCAATCCCTGGACACTGAATTGTTTGGCTAATTCCGCATTCAGGCCCTCGACCAGCGGCTGCGTAAAGAAATAGTCGGCGGGAATATCATGATTCTGTGAATACCAGACGGCGTGCGCAGCCCCATGGTCGGCCGTCAAAAACACCGTATACTGGTCCTTCCCCACCTTCTCATCTAAAAAATTAAAGAACCCCTCCAATTCCTGATCCAGCCGCAGGTAGGTATCTTCGATCTCGATCGAATTCGTACCAAACTGATGCCCCACATAATCCGTTGAAGCACAATTTATAGTCAAAAAATCCGTAAACTCGTCCTTGCCAAGCTGGTAACCCTCTACCGCCTCCCTGGCAAAATTCAGCGTGATCGTATTCCCAAAAGGCGTAGTGCGGAAACTATTCTTAGCCACCTTATAAGAAGAATCCAGGTTATGCGGAAAAGCCGTCGTACTATCCCCCTTGAACTTCCCTTCATAAGGTTGATCGTCCGTATCACTCTGGCCATAGCTACTACGGGGATACAGCGTGTTCCAGCCACCCTTCATGTATTGTTTGACATACCCTTTCTTGTTGAAGGAATCCACCCATTCCGGCAACCGGCTCATATAATAGTTGCTGGTAATAAAATTCCCCGTGGAGTCTTCCAGCCAAAAAGCAGCGGTAGCCGTATGACCCGTAGGCAGAATGGCCGCCCGATCTTTCAGCGACACCCCTACCACCTTCGACCGGAAATTATCCGCCATCATCATCTCGTCGGTGATAGTTGACACCAGCAGATTACGCGGAGACATCTTCCCCTCTTTTGATTCCGGATCCTTTGCGCCCACACCGTGTACCGTGCTGTCATCGGTGCAATACATACGCTGGTTCGTAGCCTGCTCGACCCAGTCGTTGCCGCTGATTCCGCTGAAGGCCGGGACACTGCCCGTAAAGATACAAGTATGCCCCACCGCGGTAAAAGCAGGCAGATAATTGATCATCGTATTATCACAGCTGAAACCCCGGCGCATCAAACGCTTAAACCCTCCCTCCTTGTACCGGTCATAATAACGGTACAGGTAATCCCAGCGCATCTGATCAACCACGATACCCACTACCAGTTTGGGACGTGCAACAGTATCGGTATGTTTGGGGGTGCAGGCGGCGAAGAACAGCAACAGTAAAAGCATACTGAAGCAGTGGAAAAGAGGCTCTATCGGGGGTTTCCTGTTCATAGCAAAATTTTGCGCAAAAGTATTGGATTGAGGCATCACCCAAATGCGTTATTTTTGCGGCAATATGAACCTTAATAATTTCATAATATGGCAGATATCTTTGAAAAATTAGTCAAGCACAATGGACCGATAGGTCAACACAGGGAAAGAGCGCATGGATATTTTGCCTTCCCTAAACTGGAAGGTGAAATAGGCAGCCGGATGAACTTCCGCGGAAAAGAAAAAATAGTTTGGAGCCTCAACAATTATCTTGGTTTGGCGAATCATCCCGAAATTCGAAAAATTGACGCAGAAGCTGCCGCAAAATTCGGTATGGCAGCCCCCATGGGCGCCCGCATGATGAGTGGAAATAGCAATTATCACGAACAGCTGGAAAATGAACTGGCCGCCTTTGAAAAAAAGGAGGACGCTACCCTGTTTAATTACGGCTATCAGGGTATTATGAGCGCCATTGACGCCATCTGCGGCCGTCACGACGTCATCGTTTATGACGCCGAAAGCCATGCCTGTATCATCGACGGGCTTCGTCTGCACCCCGGCCATCGCTACGTATTCAAACACAACGATATCGAAGACTGTGAAAAACAGCTCCAAAGAGCGACTGCTCTCATCGAGAAAAATTTAACCGGCGGCATCCTGGTCATCACAGAAGGAGTATTTGGTATGGCCGGCGACCAGGGCAAGCTGAAAGAAATCGCCGACCTGAAGAAACAATATGAATTCCGGCTGCTCGTGGACGACGCCCATGGCTTCGGTACCCTGGGTAAAACAGGCGCCGGCGCCGGCGAAGAACAAGGCGTTCAGGACCAGATCGACCTCTATTTTTCCACTTTCGCCAAATCCATGGCCTCCATCGGCGCCTTCATGGCCGGAGATGCAGCCATTATCGACTACATCCGTTACAATACCCGCTCCCAAATCTTCGCCAAGAGCCTGCCCATGCCCATCACCATTGGCAACCTGAAAAGGCTCGAACTGCTGCGGACCCAGCCCGAACTGCGCAAGAAACTCTGGGACGTGGTGAATAAATTACAAAAAGGCTTGAAAGACAGTGGCTTCGACATCGGCAAGACCGATTCACCCGTAACCCCTGTATATATGAAAGGAGACGTCCCGGAAGCAACCGCCATGGTAATGGACCTGCGGGAAAATCACAACATCTTCTGCTCGATCGTAGTCTATCCCGTCATCCCCAAGGGACATATCATCTATCGGCTGGTGCCAACGGCCATACATACGGACGAAGACATCCAACGGACCCTGGAAGCATTCCGGGCTACCAAGAAAAAATTGGACGCCGGAGACTATAAGGTACAGGCAATCCCCGATATGGCGGAAGCGTAAACCTTAGATTAAATAATTAATAATCATTAGCCCCGGGCCCGCAGGACCTGGGGGTTTTGCTTAGATTACACTAAAGAGAGAAACAACCTTTAGCCGTTTAGGGGCAAAAAAAGCCCCGCCAAAGCGGGGCTGCACTAATCAAATACCATTAACCATTAAACCTTATCCTATGAAAAAACAAAGGTAAGGTGTTAGCATTGAAACAGAAGAAGTCAATACAAATTTTTTTTAATAGTATACCATTAACTTGATTTAGATCAAGCTTCTCACCTACAGATTATCCTCTAGAGGTATACGCGGAGCGTATCAGGGCTAAATCGTTATAGTAAATTTGCTGTAAGGCCCGCAGGCTAATGCCGGCTAAGTGTAATTACTGATAGGGTATCCCTACCAGCTCGCGTGGAAATTTTTTTGGTAATCGTCAAAAGATTTGGTCCTGTAAGCGCCTTCGCCGAAGTATTTCACCAGCAATTCCAGCTCTTTAGGTTCCATGTACCCCGGAATAGCCTGAGGTTCCTCTCCGGGCACGATGATTATTGTGGTAGGAAATTCCAGCCGCCCATGCGTCAGGTAAAGCGCAAACTCATTCGAGCGGTATTGCGGATTGAAGTTGTATGCCTTGCCCGCCCAATTGATCGTAGCATGGGTCTCGGCGTCAATTTTGACCGTATAAAACTTTTCCTGAAGATATTGAGCGACCTGTTTGTTGGAATAGGTCTTTTTATCCATTTGCTTGCACCAGCCACACCAGTTGGTATAAAGATCGATGATCAGCGGCTTTTTCACCTCTTTCAGCCTCCCCGCCGCTTCCTCTATCGTCAGCCAGGAAATGTTTCCCGCCTTCGCCACCCCCAGCCCCACCGGGCTCCCCGCCGGCACGCGCCTGCCCGAGCTGGAAAAAACAATAACCAGTCCCCCCACAATCAACAGTTTCAATAAAAAAACCCCGTTCCACCTTTCCATAGTATTTTTGTCATTCGTTATCAACAAATAACGCCCCATCATGCACAAAATTGTTGTTGCCGTCACCGGCGCCAGCGGGTCCATCTACGCAAGGCTTTTACTGGAAAAACTCTCGGCCCTGCAGCAGCAGTGGGAGGCCGTATCGGTCGTTATGACGGAAAATGCCCGGGAAGTATGGCGCACTGAGCTAGGAAATGAGTCCTATGATCAATTCAACTTCCCCTTCTTTTCCCAGCGCGACTTCCACGCACCCTTCGCCTCCGGTTCGGGCAAATATGATACCATGATCATTATCCCCTGTTCGATGGGAACCCTCGGCCGCATAGCTTCAGGGTCTTCTTCCGACCTCATTACACGGGCAGCCGACGTCATCCTGAAAGAAAGACGAAAACTCATCTGCGTAGTCAGGGACACGCCTTATAACCTCATCCATATCCGTAACATGGAAACCGTGACACTCGCCGGAGGCATTATCTGTCCCGCCACCCCTTCCTTCTATAGTCTTCCAACAACTATCGATGAAGTAGCCGCCACCGTCGTCGACCGCGTGCTCGACCTGGCCGGACTGGATATATCTACTTTCCGCTGGGGGGCCTCTCCTAATTCCTGAGATCCACCTCCTCCGCACCCGGAAACTTAGCCTTATTATAAGCCAGCTGCGCGTCGGAAACCGCTGCATTCCCATTCATCTTGCTGGTCTCCAGCGTATAGCGGTTGCCACTTTTATCAAACCACTTGATGCTGACCAGCGTATGCTGGGTCTTGTCGATATAAAGCAGGGCTTTGAAGAAATTTTTCGTCTTATCGGTAGGAGTTAACTCTATCTCCTGTACAGTACGGGTCCCGATCTTGCTTTCGCCATTCAGCTTATAAAGAAAATCCTTGTCGTAAAAATTGGTAAAGATCTTATCGGGACTGATGGTTTGCGTCGAAGGATCGGCCTTCGTGATGGTCACTTCATTCGATGATTTGTCATAAGTCCAGATATCCTTTCCATCGCTGAAGATGTCCTGGCCGCCGGCGACATTGACATGGTATTTGTTGCCCTTGAGATAAATAGTGCCGGTCTTGCTGCCCTGGAGCTTTCCCTTTGAATCTTCTACTTTCAGAACAAAACTGGATTGAACGGCTTTAAACGATTTCAGCTTTGCACTAAGCCCATCCAATACTTTTTTTGCGTCGGGATCACTCTTACCAAGGCTGTTGTTCTGCGCCTGTGCCATAAAAAACCCAACTCCCAGCACCAAACTCATAAGGATCGACTTACTACTTACTTTCATTTTTTTTATTTTAGGTCAGTATATACCCCGCCGGGCTATTCGCCGCAAATGTAGGCATGATTGCATTAAAAGAGTCTTAAAATTACGCATCCGGCTTGGGTCCCCCCATCCTGGAAGGGATTGGGCCAGGGCCTGATACCTTCTAGGGATTCAAATACTGATCCAACTCCATTTCGGTCCTGATCAGCACATCCCGCGGCTTACTACCCTGTCCCGGCCCTACCACACCAGCCGCTTCCAGCTGATCCATCAGCCGGCCCGCCCGGTTGTAACCCAACTTCATTTTGCGCTGGAGGAGAGAAGTGGACCCCAGTTGGTTCATAACGATAAGACGGGCGGCCTCCTCGAAAAGAGGATCGCGGTCGCCCAAATCAAAATCCTTCGCCTCCATGTCCTTCTCATCGACATACTCCGGCAATTTATACGCCTCGGGATAACCCCTTTGTCTGCCGATGAACTGGGTGATCTCTTCCACTTCCGGAGTATCGACAAAGGCGCACTGAAGACGGGTAATTTCCCCGTTATACGAGATAAGCATATCCCCCTTCCCAATAAGCTGGTCGGCGCCGCCCGCATCGAGAATGGTGCGGGAGTCTATTTTTGAAGAGACTTTAAACCCGATACGGGCCGGGAAGTTAGCCTTGATCGTACCGGTAATGATATTGACCGAAGGACGCTGGGTGGCAATGATCAGGTGAATGCCCACCGCACGGGCCAGCTGGGCCAGACGGGCAATCGGCATTTCGACTTCCTTACCCGCCGTCATGATCAGATCGGCAAACTCATCGACCACCAGCACGATAAACGGCAGATACTGATGACCCTTCTGGGGATTCAGCCGGCGTTTGATGAATTTCTCGTTGTACTCCTTTATATTACGCGCATTGGCCTCTTTCAGCAGGTCATAGCGGTTATCCATCTCTATGCACAAGGCATTTAAAGTATGTACCACCTTCTTGGTATCCGTGATGATCGCCTCTTCCTCCCCGGGAAGCTTGGCAAGAAAGTGTTTTTCAATGATCCTGTAAATACTAAGCTCGACCTTTTTGGGGTCCACCAGCACCAGCTTCAGCTGGGAAGGGTGTTTCTTGTACAACAACGAGACCAGGATAGCATTGAGACCTACCGACTTACCCTGACCAGTGGCGCCGGCCATCAACAGGTGGGGCATGGCAGCCAGGTCGACGATAAAGTTCTCATTGTCGATCTTCTTTCCGATAGCGATGGGAAGAGCAAAATTGCTGTGCTGGAACTTCTCGGATGACAACAGCGTACGCATGCTCACCACCGTTTTCTTTACATTGGGCACTTCGATACCGATGGTGCCCTTCCCGGGTATGGGCGCGATGATACGAATACCCAGCGCCGCAAGGCTCAGCGCAATATCGTCTTCCAGGTTCTTGATCCTCGAGATACGCACGCCGGCAGCCGGCACGATCTCATACAACGTGACGGTAGGACCGACAGTGGCGCTTATCTTTGAAATAGCAATATCGTAGTTCTTCAGCGTGTTGATGATCTGGTTCTTGTTGGCTTCGAGCTCCGAAGGGTCCTGGACGATCTTTTCACTGCCATGGGCTTCAAGCAGGTCGAGTGAAGGATATTTATAGTCGCGCAGATCAAGCGTCGGTTCATAATCCGGCATGGATCCCGCCAGAAACGGCTCCTCTGCCCCATCCCCGGGAATTACCCCGCCTTCCGGGCTCGTCCTGATCTCCAGCTCCAGGCTACCCGGAGGGGGTGTTTTCACCAGCGGCGGTATGGGCGGAATAGCCAACGGCGGCGCTGGCTCTTCACCAGGCTCTTCGTCGGGCTCCTCTTCCTCCCCGACGACGACAGGCTCAATTTCCGGCTCCCTCTCTGTCACCGTGAACTCGATCTCCGGCTCGGCTGCCACAGCAGGCGGTGCCAAAGCCACAACACCGCTTTCTTCCTTCAGTACATTCCCCTTGGCCTGGCTGAACTCCTCGTCGACAAACAATTTCGCACCAGCCCCCTTCTTTCCTTTCCCTTTCTCCGGCTTCACCGGCGGCTCGACCACCACAGGCTCCGGTACAAGCGCCTTCTCTTTCACCGGCCGGGAAGGCATTTTAAACACCGGGTTGAATCTCCAGATAAAATAAGCCAACCCTGCTACAAGCAATAAAGCAGCCGTACCAATCCAACCCAGGAAACGGGTCAGCCATTCGCTGATCATATCCCCCACAGCACCACCCCAGGCAAAACCACTGCCCTGGGTAACAAAAGCAAAGGCAACAGAAAAGAACAGGAGGCCCGCCAGTACATAGCGGAGATTACGGGGAATAGAAAAAACACGACGCGCAAACAAGAGGTTTACCCCTACTATAAAAAAAATGGAACAAAACAAATAAGAAGCCAGCCCAAATCCCTTGTAAAAGAATTGGTGCGAAATAAGGGCCCCCAGGTTTCCCAGCAGGTTCGTCACTTTTACATTGGAAGAGGGAAGCAATATAGAGGCCCCCTGAAAAACTTTATCCTGGTCTTCTTTCCAGGTAAAGAGGTATGAAGTAAATGCAATAAAAAGAAAGACGGCGAGCAAAAGAAAGACAGCCCCTGTGATCTTGTGGGTACGTTCGTCTTTGACGATCTGCTTCACTGTTACCTGGGATTCTTTTTCAGGCTTCAGTTTGTCTGAATCAGGCGCCTGGCTCTTCTTTGACTTCAGTCGGTTTGCCATGGATACAAAGATAATAATTACCGCTAATGTCCGCACACTTCGCTTCTCATTCACTTTAGCTTCTCAATATTATAATTATTTAGTTTACCTTTAAAAAAACTCCTTGTTAAGAGCCATGCCGGCAATGTCGCGACTGAAACTGATAATTTTCCTTGTTATCCGGACAGCCTGTTTCTGCTTCCTTCTATTGGCTTTCTGGCTTGATAACCAAGCCCAAAACGTATCGGAACCACCCGTTGCCGACCTGGCGCAGACCGGGTTGCTGAATAAATTGGAGCAAAACACCTGGTATTATTTTTCCAACAACAGGTCCATTTCCATCGATCAATTGCCCTGGCTTCCCTACCGGAAGGGAACCAAAAAGTTTGAACATTTCGTTGCCCCGGACAAGGTCAATCAAAAAACTGTCCTCCGGTTTACACTAACCAACAGCAGCCAACGCCCCCAAAGCGCCTGGTTCTGCCCCGGCTTTTTCATGGATACCATCGACATCTACCGGCTGGTCGACCAGGCCCCCGCTCCGCCAAAAATAACAGCCGTCCCCCCGGTATTGCCCAATGACCCCGACAGCCTGGGCTACCGGAAAATAACCCTGGGCCCCCATGAAAATGCTACCTTCTATGCCGTGCTTTCTCTTATAAAAGCCTCTAGCAACTCCATCAACCCTACGCTTACCCGGGATTCCCTGATCCAACAGGGCATCATGCTCACTCATAAAAACAAAACAAATATCGACGTCATCACCAACCTGTTTGCGGGAATCATGCTGATGATGATCTTTTACGCCACCAGCGAATACATACAGAGCCGCAAGCCCGAATTTCTCTATTACGTGGGTTATTCTCTCTGTATCAGCGTCCTTTTATTCCTCAAATCCACCCTGAACCAGTCGACCACCTCCTTCAATTATTTTTTTGAAAGTTTCCTGGACAACATCATTTTTTCCGTCGGTTATATCTGTTACATCATTTTCCACCGGAAATTCCTGGAGACCAGCAAGAATTACAAGACCCTCGACCGCTACCTGTTCTGGGGCTCCATGGCCATTACCACAGGGATGGGTCTATACATCGTCTTCTATTTTCTGTCCCCGGATTTTCGCATCGCTAATACAATTGAAAACGCTACCAAGATACTGCTGCTGATCATCTCTGTAATATTTGTCCTGAAAGGGCTTACCTACCACAATCAGCTGATGAACTACATCGTCATGGGAAATATTTCCCTATGCCTGTTGTCCATTATTTCCCAGCTCATGATCCTGACCAACTTTCATTGGGTAAAAGGCACTTCTGTACTCAACCTGGCCCTCTTTTACTACGAGCTGGGCATCACCATCGAACTGCTCTTTTTCCTCTTTGCCCTGACCTACAAGAATAAAATGGAGATCATCAGCAGCATCCAAAAGGAAGAAAAACTAAAACTGGAAACCGAGCGCAAAGAAATGGAAAAACAGGTAGCCGTACTCGCAGCCAAACAGGACGAACGCAACCGGATCTCCGTCGACATGCACGACGAGCTGGGTTCCGGTGTGACTGCCATCCGCCTGATGAGCGAGATCGTGAAAAGTAAAATGAAGGACCAAACCCTGCCCGAGATCGAAAAGATCTCCAACTCGGCCAACGAGCTGCTCAACAAGATGAACGCCATCATCTGGACCATGACCAGCTCCAACGATAGCATAGAGAACCTGGTGGCCTATATCCGCTCCTACGCCGTAGAATTCTTCGAGAATACCGCCATCGACTGTTATTTCAGCATGCCTGCATCCATCCCGCCCCGCGAGATCAGCGGAGAAAAACGGCGAAATATCTTCCTCTCCGTAAAAGAAGCCCTCAACAATGTGCTCAAACATTCCCAGAGCTCGGTAGTACGGATCAATGTCACCGTGAATACCCGGCTGATCATCGAGATCCAGGACGATGGGGTCGGCATCAATATGGAGAAACTGCGGAAATTCGGTAACGGACTCAATAATATGAAGAAGAGGATGGCGTCCATCGACGGGGAATTCAATATTGAAAACTCAGACGGAACACGGACAACCTTCTACCTGGCCTTATAACTACTTATAGAACTTCGTCGGGGCTTCGTCCCTTGCCCCTCCTCGTTCGTAACCTTCGCTACTCTCGGTTACCTTTCCTCACCCCCACATACAAAAACAGCCACCCCGCAATAAAGAACACCCCACCCACCGGCGTCATGATCCCCGCCAATGTCCTGTGCGTGCTCTCGGCAATAGCCAGCGCAGTCAGCGCGTACAACGATCCGCAGAAAAGAATGATCCCCATGATAAAACAATTCCCGGCCCAGATCATCCACTTGTTATGGATCTTCTCAGATAAGAACGCCACAAAAAGCAGCGCAAAAACGTGATAGAATTGATACCTCACCCCGGTCTCGAAAATAGCCACCGTCTCGGGACTGGTCATCTGCCGGAGTTTGTGGGCCGCAAAGGCCCCCAGCGCCACGGAAAGTGCGCCAAGTAATGCCGCTATCGAAAGAAAATTCCTGTTCATAGTATGTCAATTCATCTGTTATATTTCCTCTTTCATCCTATCCGGCTCCTGGTCATTATTTAATAACAACTGGATCAATTCCTCCAGGTTGGTATTCTCTTCACTCACCGTCAGATCCGCCTGCTGATAATACATCCTCCTCTCGCTGAGCTTGCGGATAATATATCGCCTCAGGTCGTCGTCATCGACCTCACTGATGAGCGGGCGGCTCATTTTTTCCTTCAACAGGCGCTGCTGCAGTATTTCCACGGAAGTGTTGAGCCAGATGACCTTCCCGTTCTTCTTCATGAACTCGATGTTGTTGAAGAAACAAGGCGTGCCGCCGCCGCAGGACAGGATAAAACTCTCGTGCCGTTCTGCGATCTCTTCCAGGGTCTCTTTCTCCTGGTAGCGGAAGTACTCTTCTCCTTTCCGTGTAAAGATGTCCGCTACGCTGTGGCCTTCGTTTTCCACGATGACAGTGTCCAGGTCATAAAAAGGTATCCCCAGTTTTGTCGAGAGATGTCTGCCCCAATGCGTCTTGCCGGACCCCATAAACCCTATTAAGAATATCTTCATTTAAATGCGTTTAGCCCGGTGATATCCATACCGGTGATCAGCAGGTGCACGTCGTGCGTCCCCTCGTAGGTGATGACGCTCTCGATGTTCATCATATGCCGCATGATCGGATATTCACCGGTGATGCCCATTCCACCCAACATCTGCCGGGCGTCACGGGTAATTTGTGAAGTTATTTCGCAGCCATTGCGTTTAGCCATGGAGACTTGCGCCGGCGTTGCCCTCCCTTCATTCATGAGGGTCCCCAGTCGCCAGTTGAGCAGCTGGGCCTTCGTGATCTCAGTGACCATTTCCGCCAGTTTTTTCTGCTGCAGCTGGAACCCGCCAATAGGCCGGTCAAACTGGACCCGCTCCTTGCTATACCGCAGCGCCGTGTCGTAACAATCCATTGCCGCCCCGATGACACCCCAGGCAATGCCATAACGGGCCTTGGTCAGACAGCCGAGCGGCCCCTTCAGCCCCTTTACATTCGGCAATATATTCGCTTTCGGCACTTTCACATGGTCAAAAACGAGTTCGCCCGTAGCCGAAGCCCGAAGACTCCATTTCCCATGCGTGGTGGGAGTGGTAAACCCTTCCATCCCCCTTTCGACAATAAGTCCCCGCACAACACCCTCCTCGTCTTTAGCCCAGACCACCGCCACCTGTGAAAATGGGGCATTGCTGATCCACATTTTGCTGCCGTTGAGGATGACATGGTCGCCGTCATCTTTAAAATTACTGAGCATACCGCTGGGGTCGCTGCCATGATCAGGCTCCGTAAGGCCAAAACAACCCAGCCACTCGCCGCTGGCCAGCTTGGGCAGGTATTTGCGGCGCTGTTCTTCGCTGCCATATTCATAGATGGGGAACATCACCAGCGAACCCTGAACCGAAGCCGTACTACGGACGCCGCTGTCCCCCCGCTCCAGCTCCTGCATCATCAGGCCATAACTGATATAATCCAGCCCCCCGCCGCCATATTGCTCCGGGATGGTAGGCCCAAAACAACCCAGGTCCCCCAGTTGCTTGACTATCTGCCGGGGAAACTCCGCCCGCTGAGCATAATCCTCGATAATGGGGGAGATTTCCTTTTTTACGTAATTCCGGACGGCATCCCGGACCAGCTTATGCTCATCTGTCAGTAAATCATCCAGTTGGAAGTAGTCCGGACTCTGAAAAACATCTATTTTTGAGGATGTAGCGGCCATGACGAGCGGTTTAACGAATATTTGATGCTAAAGTAAGAAAAACCACCCGTAAGGATGCAACATCCGGGAAAGGCCAGTGTACTTATTCATAGAGACGGCACGAGCGGCAGGACCAACGGCCTATCACCGGCGATGGACTCCGCAAAAAGCCATCTCCGACAAACACAATGAACGCTAAAACAGCCGAATTGGAGATTACTGAACCAATACTACACGACGAATTGGTGGAACGATGCAAAAAGGGGGACTCCCGGGCTTTTGCGGCGTTGTATCAGAAGTATGCCAAAGCGATGTATAACACCAGCCTGCGCATCGTCAACCATACGGGGGATGCGGAGGATGTAATACAAGAGGCTTTTACGGACGCATTTCGGTCCCTGGAAGATTTTCATTACAAATCCACTTTCGGAGCCTGGCTGAAAAGGATAGTCATCAATAAATCGATCAACCAGCTGCGCAAAAGGAAAATGGACCTTATTGACATAGAAAAGACGAATATCGGTCACCTTCCGGACGAACAGGGACTGGATGAACAGGAAATACAAATGAAGGTAGAAGACATCAAAAAGGCGGTCACTCTATTACCAAATGGATACCGGACCGTCCTGACCCTCTACCTGTTCGAAGGATATGACCAGGAAGAAATAGCAGAGATCCTGCAAGTCACGCATGCTACCGTGAGAACACAGTACATGCGGGCAAAACAAAAATTGTTACAGCATATAAAACAAGGAATATCATGAACAACCGGTTAGAACAATTTGTCCGGGACCATCGGGAAGAATTTGACACCGGGGAGCCGGATAACAAGATCTGGGAAGAGATCAGCCGGGAAATGGATCCCGGCAAAAAAAAACAGACCCCCGTGGTCCAGATCCAGATTCGTTGGATTAAATGGAGCGCCGCCGCCGTCCTCCTCCTGATCGCAGGTGCGATATGGTTTTTCAGGACCGGCAAGGATACCCAACAACCCGGCCTCGTCCACCAGGCAAACACCAACAACCAGACGAATACAAACCCTTCCGACACATCCGCGAAGAACCCGGCCAACCTGGCTCAAACACCGTCCCCGGCCGTTGCTAACCCGGTATCCGACAGCCCCACCCTGGCCAGCATCCGCCCCGGCGGCAACAAGGGTAATACAAAGACCGACCCGGAGCTGGAATCTTCAGTCAGTGAAGAAATGTACCACTACGCAAAACTCGTGGAGATCAGACATAAAGAGCTTAAAGCCATAGAAAAAGACGAACCGCTATTGTACAAGCAATTCGCTCTGGACGTCAACAAGCTGGATAGCGTATACCACAGCCTCCAGGAACATCTGCCCAAAAATCCAAACCGTGAACAATTATTAGAAGCAATGTTACAGAACCTCCAACTGCAGATGGAATTACTGAATCATCAGCTCGAGATCATCAAGCAAATTAATCATTCAAAAAAATCAGAATATGAAAAAGCATATAAGACTGTTTAGTTCTATTGCCCTTTTTCTCGTCTTATCTGCTCCGGTGCTTAGCCTCGCCGCCAACGGCCCCAAAAGCTCCGGCGGCCCCAAGGACCCCAACAGCCCCAACGGTGACCAACAGGTAAAGAAACAACGGCTGATCAATAAATCCTATCCGGTGACGGCTGACGACAAACTGGAAATAGACAACCAGTTCGGAAACGTCGCCCTAAGCACCTGGGATAAAAACGAGATCACCGTAGACATCGAGATTGGCGCCCGTGCAGCCACGGACGAAAGAGCACAGGAGATCATGAACAAGCTGGACGTAAAAGACTCAAAGGATGGCCATATTATCGCCTTCAAAACGACGGTCGACGAAATCCACAACGGCGGTAAGAACAAAGCTGGCGAAGGCGAAAGGTCATTCTACATCGACTATGTCATTCACATGCCCACCGGCAACTCGCTGCAAATAGAAAACAGCTTCGGAAAAACAGAGGTCGCCGACTTCAAAGGACTCGTTTCCCTGACCAGCAAATTCGGCAGCCTCAACACCGGCAAGCTCGACAACGTCGACCTCATCGACGTGGAATTCGGCAAGGCCTTTATTACCGAGATCAACAACGGTAGAGTGATCTTCAAATACAACGACCAATCCCGTATCGGCAAGGTCAACGGCGACGTGAAAATCACCAGTGAGTTCTCGGGTAATGTACAGCTCACCGTTGCTAACAATATCAAGGAGCTTTCCGTCTTCGAATCCTACTCCACGGTCCGTATGGTAGTCGAAAAAAGCCTGTCCGCCGACATCGACGTCCACACCAGCTTTGGCAGCTTCCGCAACGAAAGCGGGTTCAGCATCAATGAGAACAAGGAGTCGGATGAAAATGACTATGGCCCTAAATTCGACAAAGACTATAGCGGAAGGGCCGGAGAAGGCCGTGCCAAAATTCGTATAAAAAGCAGCTTTGGAACAGTACGCCTTTCCCACAACGGCGCCGGCAGAGATCAGGATGAAAAAAATAAAAATAAGGATAAAGACAAAGGCAAGGACGAGAGCAAAACTACTGACCGCCACAGCCTCCGTTCAATCGATCAAAACCGGTCTCTAAAATCCTATCTTGCATCCTAGTCCAAAACCACAGGAATGCACGAACAATTTACAGTCGCGCCGACGCTGGAATACGCCCGGCAGAAAGACCGGGAAGACAAGCTGAACAGCTTTCGCTCCCGGTTTTACCATATCTTAGAGGGCCTATGACTCCATCTTCCCCCCTCTCTCGTTTTTTTACGGGTTTATCGCGCCATCTCACCCTCGTTGTCCTGGTCGCGCTGGTAGCCGCCGTATTATTGGGTTACTTCGCACCCGCCGTCGCCATTAAAACAGAATGGATGGGACTCTGGTTCGTGAAGCTCGTCAAGCTCTTCATTCCGCCAATCATCTTCTTCACTATCGTTGCGGGCATCAGCGGCATGAGCGATCTGAAAAAAGTAGGCCGCATCGGCATCAAGTCCCTGATCTATTTCGAGGTCGTCACCACCCTTTCCCTCGCCATCGGCATCGCGCTCGCCTATCTCATCCAGCCGGGAAAGATCGACAAGACCGGCCTCCCCATCCAGGACGCTTCCAAATATGTGAAACAGGGAGCAGCCGGCTTCAACTGGCTGGAATTCTTCAAGACTAACCTGACCCTGCAAGTGCTCGTCCTCGCCATTGTTACAGGCATCCTCATCGGGTTTATGCCCAACCGCCAACGCATTGTCTCCTGGTTTGAATCGGCCAGCAAATTCGTTTTTCGCATCCTCAAATACGTCATGTACCTCGCCCCGCTCGGCGCCTTCGGCGGCATGGCTTTCACGATCGGCAAATTCGGCATCCGCACCCTCATCCCACTCGCCAAACTCATGGCTTCCGTCTACGCCACCATGATCCTCTTCGTCATCATCGTGCTGGGACTGATCCTGCGTTATTTCAAGCTAAACATCTTCACCTATCTGAAAAATATCCGCGACGAGATTCTCATCGTCCTGGGCACTTCATCCTCCGAAGCGGCCCTGCCTTCCCTGATGACCCGGCTGGAGCAGATGGGCTGCAGCCGGTCCGTCGTTGGTCTGGTCGTACCAACAGGTTACTCCTTCAACCTCGACGGCACTTCCATCTATCTTTCCATGTCCACCATTTTCCTGGCCCAGTTATACAACGTGCACCTTACCACCGGCGAGCTGCTCAGCATCCTGGGCATCCTCATGGTCACATCCAAAGGCGCTGCGGGAGTGACAGGCAGCGGCTTCATCGTACTCGCATCCACCCTCACCGCCATTCAAAAAATACCCGTCGAAGGCCTCGCCTTTCTACTCGCCGTAGATAAATTTATGAGTGAGGCCCGCGCCATTACCAATATCATCGGCAATGGAGTCGCAACCCTGGTCATCGCGAAAAGTGAGAAAGAATTCGTTGCTCCAAATACCCCTTCATCTCCCGGTGATACCCCGCCGCAGCCATCTTCGCCGCTTCTGCAAAATCCTCCCCGCCCGACGCAAATATGACGGCCCGGCTCGCATTCACCAGCAAGCCCACCTCCTTATTCATCGCCCGCTGTGATATCTCCTGCAAGGAACCACCCTGTGCCCCAACGCCCGGGACAAGATAAAAATGATCCGGCGTCAGCCTCCGTATGTTCACAAACGACTCCGCCTGCGTCGCGCCGACGACAAACATCAGGTTATCCGGGCTCCCCCAGCCCGCAGCCGTCGAGAGCACCCGCTCATACAACAAACTATCCCCCGCCTGCTGTAATTCAAAATCCTTCGACCCGGAATTGGAGGTCAGCCCCAGCAGAATAGTCCATTTGTCCTTGTATTCCAGGAAAGGCCGGACACTGTCTTCGCCCATATAAGGCGCAACAGTGATGGCATCGAAAGCCAGTGTTTCAAAAAAAGCCCGTGCATATTGTGAAGAGGTATTGCCGATGTCCCCGCGCTTGGCGTCGGCAATCTTGAAATGCGTAGCAGGAATATAGTTGACCGTCTTTTCCATGGTCTCCCAGCCTTTTACACCATCCGCCTCATAAAAGGCCGTATTGACCTTATAGGCCACGCAATGATCCTTAGTAGCATCGATAATTTGCCGGTTGAATTCAAAAACCGGGTCGGCATGCGAAAGAAGATGCGGAGGAATTTTTGCGCGGTCTGAATCCAATCCAACACAAAGATAAGAACCTGTCGACCGGATCCGGGTTACTAACTGCTGGCGTGTCATGCTCCAAAAATACATTATTTCTGTTCTTCATCCGGGCCGTTGTCCCTCAATTTTGCATCTGCCTCACTCCGGCTTCCTGCCCCTCATCTCAGCCGCCACCGCTTTAGCCGTCTCATCCCCCTGCTCCAATTGCCCGATGACCTGGTGATAACTCTGCTCATCCCTGTTCTGACTGAGCTTATAAGCGGCCTGCACCTCATCAATGCTGATCTCAAATCCAACTATCCCCCTTAGATCATCACTGACAGATTTTTCCGGTATCTCTTCGATCGTCACCGGCTTCGGCAGATGTTGCTCATACGTATTGATCAGCCGGGACAAGGCAGCCCTAAGCGCTTCCCCTTCGACGATCGTCACCGTCCCGGTGATATGCACCGCAATATAATTCCAGGTAGGAACCTTCATTTCCGTATACCAGCGGGGCGAGATATAGGCGTGGGGACCGGGAAAGATAGCCAGCACCTTTGCTCCGTCCATCAACGTGTATTTTTGTTCGTTGCCGCGGGAGATATGCCCCATGAGGATGTCATTTCCGGCTGCATTCTTTTCCAGTTGCAAAGGGATATGCGTACCGATGGGCAAACCGTCTTTTACGGAGACCAAAATAGCAAAAGAATTTTCTTTGATGAAGGCATGGATCTTTTCAATATCCTTTTCTTCATATCGGCGGGGAACGTACATAAGGCTAAGGTACTGATTTTCCAAAACAGCCGGTATTCAGACAGAAATTGCTTAATTTTATCCTATTACACCTATCTGAATTACACCTATCTGATGAAATTTTTGCTAACCGCCTTTTTTACCCTCTTCCTATCCTTTTTATGGATGGGCGGTTTTGCCCAATCCGATCCTTCCATTCCCCAACCTGATGATAGTGAATTCAATCTCTTTCTACTGGCACTGGCAATCGCATTTTTTTCTGTTGTGATCGGCGCCATAATTACCGGATCGATTCTCGTCACCCTTTTCCTGTTATTGGTGCTGGCGCTGGTATCAGCAGGTATACTTTCAGCAGGAATACTCGTGGGATTTTATCGAAAATCGCTGGGAGCCGGTTTCAGGACAGCGCTGCTCATCATTTGCAGCCTTACCGGTATACTGTTGGGATCTGTTTGTTTCATGCTGATCAACAACATCTTCAAAATTCACCTGACGCCTTCGACAGCCGCCCTGGCCGGTGCATGCAGCGGGTTGCTGGGCGGCTTCTTATTGGGCATTGTCCTTGCCGGCATTATCCGCATCTTTATGAATTATTGCCGGCAGAAGCTGTCCTTCTAGGCATTCCGCTCATCCGCAAGCGCCCAGGCCCTAATCATCCGCAAGCGCCGCAGCCCTAAGCCACCACTTCCGCCACCTTCTCCATCCTCATATTGGCATTCAACATCGCAATGCTGCGAGCCGCATTACCCGCAAAATCCGCGAACGCTTTCCGGCTGACCGCATCATCCGTCGCCATTATCGGGACGCCGGCATCCCCGCCTTCCCGGATGCTTTGAACCAGCGGTATCTGACCTAAGAAAGGAATATCGTATTCCTCAGCCAGTCGCTTCCCCCCCTCTCTACCAAAAATATAATATTTGTTGTCCGGCAATTCAGCCGGAGTAAAGTAACTCATATTTTCCACCAGCCCGATGATCGGCACTTTCAGCTGAGCCTGACCGAACATCGCTATCCCTTTTTTCGCATCGGCCAGCGCCACATCCTGGGGCGTGGTCACTACGATGACCCCTGTCACCGGCACCAGCTGCATCAGGGTAAGATGAATGTCGCCGGTACCCGGAGGCATGTCGATGACCAGGTAGTCCAGCTCATCCCAATACACATCGGTTACAAACTGACGGATGGCGCTGCTGGCCATAGGGCCACGCCAGACCACAGCATTCTTTTCGTCTACCAGCAATCCTATGCTCATCAATTTGATCCCGAATTTTTCCAGCGGCACGATAAGCCCCTTTCCGTTCTCGCCACCGCCCATCATCAGGGGGCGTTCCCCCCTCACCCCAAACATTATCGGAATACTAGGCCCATATATATCCGCATCCATCAGCCCGACACTCGCCCCTCCCCGGGCCAGGGCCATTGCAAAATTGGCAGCCACAGTACTCTTTCCTACTCCTCCCTTGCCGCTAACTACTGCAATGATGTTTTTAACTTTCGGAAGCACTTCCCGGGCATCTTTACGATGGGTCGTCATTTGCGACGTAAAATTCACTTTCACGGTCGCATCTTTATTCACCAGCAGCCTTACCGCATTGATACAGGCATTTTTGATATGATCTTTCATCGGGCAGGCCGGCGTGGTCAGCACTACGGTAAAGGCAACATAATTCCCGTCAATGGTCAGATCTTTTACCATATTCAATGTCACAATGTCTTTTCCCAGATCTGGTTCCTGTACATTGCTAAGGGCCGCTAAAACTTTTTCCGGGGTCATGCGCAAGATTTTGTTAAAAACTCTAATTTGAGACAAAATTAACCAATGACCACCTTACTTTGTTTACGATTTACGGTTTAAAAGTTAATTTTGAGACTGAATGAAAAAAATTGTACTATACATTCTCCTGCTGTCCGCTCCGTTCGCTGCACACGCTCAATTTGACAAGCTTAAAGATTCTGTGGTACAATTGTATGGTGTCATTATGACAGCCGATAGCTTAAAGGGCATTCCCAGCGTGAGCGTAGTAGTAAAAGGGCGTAACCAGGGTACCTATTCCAACGATCAGGGGGTATTTTCAATCGTGGTATTAAAGGGGGACGTGATCGAATTTTCCAGCGTCGGTTATAAATCCTTTACGTTAAACGTGCCGGATACATTCCGGGGCAACCAGTACAGCCTCATTCAATTGATGGTGACGGATGCCCAATATCTGCCCGCTACGATCATCCGGCCCCGACCTACCCGGGAGCAATTCGAGCGCGACTTTGTCAATACCAGGGTCCCCGACGACGACATAGAAATAGCCCGTCAAAACAACGATGTCGCCAAACGACGGGTACTCTCCCGAAGCCTTCCGGCCAGTGCCAACGAAGCAGCCGCCACCTATCTGCGGCAGAGTGCCGCGCGGTATTCCTACCAGGGCCAGGCTCCGCCACAGAATATCTTCAACCCCCTGGCCTGGGCCGACTTCATCCAGGCCTGGAAACGGGGTGATTTCCGGAACAATAACTAAGCCATATGCAAAATATCTCCGTTATCGGCGCCGGTACCATGGGCAATGGCATCGCGCATGTCTTTGCACAACAAGGATTTACCGTCAGTTTGATCGATACGCAGGCCCCCCAGCTGGAAAAAGCGCTCAAAACCATTTCCCGGAACCTCGACCGGCAAATAGCAAAAGGCCTGCTGACAGAAGAAAACAAAAACACCACCCTCAGCGCCATCACCACCTATACCGAACTATCCGCAGGTGTGGCTAAAGCCGACCTCGTCGTAGAAGCCGCCACCGAGAACGTCGAGCTAAAACTCAAGATCTTCCGGCAGCTGGACGAACTGGCTCCCCCAAACGCCATCCTGGCTTCCAATACTTCTTCGATATCCATCACCCGCATCGCCGCCGTAACCCGGCGCCCCGCGTCTGTGATCGGCCTTCATTTCATGAACCCGGTACCTGTGATGAAGCTGGTCGAGATCATTAACGGTTATGCTACAGAGCAGGCCATTACCCAACAAATGGTAAAACTCGCCGAAAAATTAGGAAAATCTCCCTGCGTCGTGAATGACTATCCGGGCTTTATCGCCAATCGCATCCTGATGCCCATGATCAACGAAGCGATCTACAGCCTCTATGAAGGCGTAGCCGGCGTACAAGAGATAGATACTGTCATGAAACTGGGAATGGCCCATCCGATGGGGCCTCTGCAACTTGCCGACTTTATCGGACTGGATGTCTGCCTCTACATCCTCCGCGTACTCCAGGACGGATTTGGCAACCCTAAATATGCCCCTTGCCCCCTGCTGATCAATATGGTCGCGGCCGGTTATCTCGGGGTCAAGAGTGGAGAGGGCTTTTATAAATATGCACCCGGCAGTAAAGACCTGGTCGTCAGCAGCCGGTTCACGCCCTGACCCTAGTTGGTCCTTTTCACTTTAAGACTTCCCGTCACCGGGTAGCTCTTCTGCGCCACAGAATCCATCAACGAGCCGCTAAAGGTCCCGATAACATAGCTGTTCACACTGCCAAAACTGGTTATGTTCACCGTCAGCTGATTGGTACCCGCAGAATTTAAACCGGGCGCGTAAAGCGCTAAATCCGATCGGTAAGGCCCCGTCGCAGACAAAGGAGTATACAGTTGAAAATATATCGTCTTACTTCCATCAGTAGAGCTTGCATATACCGAAGTAGATGTATAAAAAACCTTATCCCCCGGTATGGTCCAATCATATTGCTTTCCATTAAAGTTACAGGTAATATACTGATCGATCGGATTACCACAGGTTGAAAGTACCCCGGCATCCACCTTACCGGTGCTGGCAGTAACAGTCACGCTGCTACTCACCTGCAAAGTCTTAAAATCACCCGCAGTCAGCTTCACCGATGTGTTCGAATTATAACAACGATTTATCGGTAAAGTAAAGGAGCCCTTGGCAACAGCAGCGTTATAATCCAGACCGTCTACCAGCACAGTTACCCAACCACTGTCAACAGGATTATTCAAACAATCCACCACACTACCGGTAAGGGTCAGTTCCGCATCCGCCAGGGTAACCGTTATGGTACCCAGGTCCTGATCAGCCAATGCCGGCCCCACATTGGCCCCGGCCAGCACATTTCCGCATTCTGTTACCGCATGCATGACCAGGGTCTGTCCTTTCGGTATCAACCCTTGCGCAAAACCACTGGAATCCGTATACCCCCCACGCGTCCCATATGCGTCCGAATGAAATTGAATATAAGTATAGGCCAGCGGATTGCCATGCTGGTCCTTCAGGTGAACTTTAAAATTGACCGTACCCATGGGAACATCGCAATTCCAGTATGTAAAGTGCCCTACCTGCCCCACATAACTATTCCCTATACGTACAGCAGTCCCTTCTTCTATCCATCTACCGGTGGAATCATTGAAATACCATAAGGGGATAGTACTGGGTGCTATTGCCTGCAAAGAAGCCGGGATCGCCCAGGTAAGCATCGCCTTCTTACCGGCGGCAAGCTGTAATTTCTCACCTGCATCCCCCTGCAGTTCAACAGCCAGCATACCAAAACTTTGCAGCGCTGTCTCCTTGCCGTCAGCGCCTATACCCCTTAGGTCGCCAGGCATGTATTTATACAGGTCCTGTGCAGTGGGATCCAGGTAAGCAGTATATACATTGACATTGCCGGTATAAGTAGCATTGGTGGCTGCATTGATGACAGCCGCGGCAGGAAAAGCAGCAGTATCACCCGGCTGTACTGCGATCGTTCCACCCGTGGCCGCCGGAAAACCGCCCTTTGACGTACGGGGTTTCAGCTGGATACTGACATAGTTGTATGCCCCGCCATTGGTGATAATGCTTCTGGAGCCGGTGAAATACCCCTGCTTGACGACCTTGACAAAGCCAAAACGACTGGACATCGATGTCTTGGAAAAAGTAAAAACACCATTGACGTCAGTAGTAGTCGTTGCCACCCCGCTGCTGACCGCCGCACCCTGTACCGGCACGCCATTCTCATCAAGCACCCGCCCCTGTATGCTGGCTGTCACCGTCTGCTCAGGGGGAATATTATTGTTGTTCGCACCTGTACCGCTGTCGGCAGACGAACTTTTATTACAAGCAAAAAAAGCAACGAGGGAAACGACCACTAAGGTCAGGCCAAGGGTGTAGAGGGTCTTTTTCAAAGGAAGAATTTTGGATTACCCACTAAAACGAATAATCCAACCCAAAATTATACCCCCGCAGCGGAAAGTTCTACATTCCTGAGTTCCTGCAACTTATAAACTACTTCCGTCACCCTGTTCTTGGGAATGGCAATCGTCATATTACAAAAAAGCTGCATTTCCTGACGCACAACCCGGCAATTAAACTGCTTTACGAGGGTCATGACCTCGTTCACCTGCGTATAATCGAATTGTACCACATACTCTTTTTCGACCTGCTTCTGCGCCAACGGAGCTATTTGCAGCGCCAGGGCGGCAGCTGACTTATAGGCATTGATCAGACCCGGAACCCCCAGCAGCGTCCCCCCAAAATACCGGACCACTACCACCAATGTATTCACCAGCTCTTTGCTGTCTATTTGCCCGAGAATAGGCCGGCCCGCAGTACCCGAGGGTTCCCCGTCATCGCTGACGCGGAACACATTCCCATCCAGCCCAAGGCGATAAGCAAAACAATGATGGGTCGCCTTAGGGTGCTCCTTTTTTATTTCATTGAGCCGGTCCTTAAATTCCTCCACGCTTTTTACCGGCAACGCATACCCGATAAACTTACTGCCTCTGTCTTTAAACTCAGCCACAGCGCTTTTCTCGATCGTATAATAGAAATCCTGTTCTGTCATAAACTTCCTTCATAAGTTCTTGTAATAACGTATCGTATCGGAAAACAGGAATTCATGGGATATCGGCTGTATACTATTTAACACCGGCGCAGGTAACCCGCCCGGCAATTCAAGCTCATTATTGGTGATGACCCGGGCCTCGTCCCAGTAACCTTCATCGATAAAGGATTGCAAAAGACGCGCGCCGCCTTCGACCAGCACACTCTGTATCTTCAACTGGTACAGCGCCTGGCCAATCTGGTGAACCAAACTTCTGTCACCAGCCAGTTGGTAATAAGATAGGTTCTCCCCCTCTTCATGCCGCAGCATATTAAACACAATGGTCTTTACCTTCCGGTCGAAAAGCCGCAAAGAAGCCGGCAGCTGCAGCTCCTTGTCGATAACAAGCCTCACCGGATCCGGCCCGCTCCACAATCTAACGGTCAGTGAAGGATCATCCGCCAGTGCAGTGCGCGTCCCTACCAAAATAGCCGCCTCTTCCGACCGCCATTTATGAACCAACCTATTCGTATATTCATTGGATATAAAAACTCGTCCCGCCGGCTCCGCCCTCACTTCTCCCGCCCCCGCCGCGCCATTCGCCAGCGCTGCTCCCGCATAACTCCCCGCCCCCCCTATCCTCCCATTTGCGCTCTGGGCCCACTTCAACACAAGATAGGGCCGATGCAGCGTATTAAACGTAAAAAACCGCTTATTCAAAGCGATACACTCTGCTTCCAGCACCCCCACCGTTACGTCCACACCCGCCGCCCGCAGCTTTTCAATCCCCTTGCCATTCACCTGCGGAAAAGGATCGCGACAACCCACCACTACCTTCGGTATACCTTTCGCTACGATCAGGTCGGCACAAGGTGGGGTCTTACCATAATGCGCGCATGGCTCTAAAGAAACATAGATCGTAGCTTTGGAGATAAGCGGAACGTCCTCTGCCTTCACCGAACTGACACAATTGACTTCCGCATGTGCCTGCCCGTACAATTGATGATACCCCTCGCCAATAATGCGGTCTTCATAGACCAGCACAGCGCCGACCATGGGATTGGGTGCCGTGTACCCCGCGCCAAGACGGGCCAGCTCCAAACATCGCCACATATATGTTTCGGGGGAAATCATCTCATTACACTCGTGCCAAGGCGGCAAATTTAGGGCAAACTCCCTTATTTTTACGGATGGATTGGCAACAGGCACAAAAAGAGTTGGTTATGCAATTGATACCCCTCTATGGGGACCGTGAAGCCGCCATTATCGCAGACTGGGTAATGGAAAACCTCTCCGGCTGGAAAAAAATAGACCGTCTCCTCCACAAATCGGAATCACTGCCGCCCGCAGCACTCGACACCTGCAAACGATATTCCCGGGAGCTCCTGGCCTACCGGCCCGTGCAATACGTCCTGCACGAAAGCTGGTTTGCCGGAATGAAACTATATGTGGACGAAAGCGTATTGATCCCGCGGCCGGAAACAGAAGAGCTGGTAGAATGGATACTCTCGTCCTACCCAACACCAGCCACGTCGCCTTCATCCCCGGCACCAACCACCCAACCCCTCCGGCCGCCATCCATATTGGACGTCGGCACCGGCAGCGGATGCATCGCCCTCGCCCTCGCCAAACAGCTCCCTTTCGCCCAAATTCATGCCTGCGACCTAAGCCCCAAAGCCCTCACCGTCGCCCGGCAAAACGCGATTACATTACATATCCCCCTCACCTTTCACGAGCTGGATTTCCTGGACCCCCAATCCTGGGATACCCTGCCCCCCATCGACTGCCTCGTAAGCAACCCACCCTATATTCCCCTGAAAGAAAAAGCCGTCATGGCTGCCCATGTCACCCGTTTCGAACCGGGTATGGCCCTATTCGTACCCGACAATGATGCCCTGGTCTTCTACCGGGCCCTGAGCCGGTTCGCCCGACAACGCCTCCCGCAAGGAGGTCAGGTATTCGTCGAGATACATGAAGAAATGGGGCAACCCGTAAAATCCTTATTTCTGGAAGCCGGATTCAGCGAGGTTATTCTCCGGCAGGACCTCCAGGGAAAAGACCGGATGATAAAGGCAACGAGGTAACATTAACGGCCATCTACTGCGCCCCATTCTTATCCACCGCCAGCACCGTACGCGCCCCAAGCTCGCGGGCAACCCGCATAACGGCCACCACATCGTCAATAGGCACACTCTTATCAGCATTGATGACAATCGAAGGCTGATCAGTCTCCTTGGCAAGGAATGGCTGCAGCCGGGCCTTCAGCTCTTCTAAAGTAACACGGGTATTGCCGACATAAAACTGCTTGTTGGCATCGATCGAGACCACCACAGTCTGCTTGGCCTTGGTGTCGCTTTTTGACTTGGGCTGGGAAAGTTTGACCACATTCGGATTGGCCAGTGTAGATACAATGAGGAAAAACAATAACAGGATGAACAAAATATCGTTCAGTGGCCCGGTATGCACTTCCGCTTCTTCCTTATGTCGTCTTCTTAAATTCATTGTGATATATGTCGTCTTCTTTGATTCATGCCACTAATTCGTGGGAGCTTCAAGAATATCGATAAAGTCGGCGCTGGCCGCTTCCATCTTATGTGTTGCCTTATCTATCTGGGAAGTCAGATAACGATACCCGACGTAGGCAATGATCCCAATGATCAACCCCGAAGCCGAAGAGATCATCTTTACATAAATGCCGCCGGCTATATTGGAAATGCTGTATTCCCCGGTGGAAGCAATGCTGTAAAACAACTGGAACATCCCGGCAATAGTTCCCAAAAACCCGAAAAGGGGAGCGATATACCCTACCACAGAAAGTATAGAGAGATTCCTTTCCATTTTATATAATTCCAGGTTGGCGACATTCTCCATGCTGTGATCGATAGCCTCGATCTTCTTCCCTACCCGCTGAAGTCCCTTGTCGATCATCCGGGCCACGGCCGTATTGGTATTCTTGGCCAGGCTGCGGGCGGCGGTGACATTATTACTGACAATATGGTCACGGATAATATTCATAAAATTATCATCCAGTTTCGAAGCCTTCTTGATGGCAATATACCTTTCAAAAAACACGAAGATGGCTATCACCAGCAGTATGGCCAGCGGAATCATCAACGGGCCACCCTTAATTAGGATATCCCATAGACTTTCCTTTTGCTGCGCCGTTAACATGGCAGCCCGGGCGAGGCTGTCTTTGATCTTTGCCGAGTCTAGTATTACCTGCAAAAAAAATAAATTCATCCAATATCCATTTGATTGGTAAAAATAAAGATTTAGGTCTATAACGGCCGGAGGCCCAACCTATTTTTTAACAAATGCTAAAGTTTCGCTAAGATGCAGCAAAATACATACCCAACTTGTCGGCCTATCGGCACACAGCCACTCACACCGCCGGCATTACCGGCTGCCCGATTGTTTCATCAGCAGCGACTGGATCTGCTTCATGGTCTTGTCCATGCCATCGCTGCTCCCATCGAGGAAGATAATATTGCCTTTCCCTACTTCGGCAAAATTCTTAATGGCTTCTGTCCACATACTAAATAGGATGACATTGGTATCCAGGTTGGCCCGTTTCATCTGCTCGGCCGCTTCGCTCATCCCGCGCGCGACTTCTTCCCGGAAGAGGGCAACACCCTGTCCGCGGAGCCTGGCGGCCTCTTTCTCGGCCTCGGCCGATATCTTTATCGCATTCCCCTCTGCCTCAGCCGCCTTGGTCTTGGTGATCAACAGGGCCTGACCTTCATTCTCGGCAGCGGCTTTCAGATTATTGCTGGCCACCACTTTGCTCATGGATTCGATAATGGCCTTGTCAAAGGTAATGTCATTGATCTGCAGGTCCATGAGATGATAACCCCACTCTTCCAGCGAATGGTCGATCTGGTCTTTTACGAAGTCTACGATGTCCTTGCGTAAGCCAAGTATCTCCGCCTGCTTCTTGGTAGCCACGAAACTCCGGATGCTGCCCTCAATAGTACGGGTAAGCGCCTGCATCAGGTCCCGGTCGGCGATAAATTTAAAAGCTACCCGTTTGATGGTCTCTTCATCCGCATTTTGTACGGCATACAGCAGCATGCTCTTAAAATAAACGTTGGCCTGGTCAGCGGTGACTGCCTGAAATTCAAGCTCGACAGAGCGGTTTTGAATAGATATCTTTTTATACACCTGTTCGAGGAAAGGTATCTTGAAGTTCAAACCCGGACGCAGAATACGCTGGTATTTACCAAACATCGTAATGACGTATATATACCCCTGGTTTACGGACACCGCACAGCTGAATACGATGGCAAGGGCTATCAGGATCAGGATGACATAGAAAATATTGACAGAATCCATGATAACGAGATTTATGGGTGAATGTACATAAATTTGCGGGGGTAAATGTGCAGAGATAGGGCTTTTTAAAAAATTAGCCCTATCTCTGCAAATCATTAATGATTGGCCTTGCGGCCGAGCCGCTTCCAGCGGCTCCTAAAAAAAATGGATACCAATTACCACATTATCATCGTCGGCGGCGGCCCTATCGGCATCGCCTGTGCTCTGGAAGCCCGGAAAGCAGGATTAAACTATCTCATCCTGGAAAAAGGATGCCTCGTCAATTCCTTGTATAATTATCCGGCCAACATGACCTTTTTCTCTACCTCCGAAAGGATAGAAATCGGGGGCGTGCCCTTTGTCAGCAACAACGTCAAGCCCAATCGCAGCGAGGCGCTGGAATACTATCGCCGGGTAGCCGTTTCCAACGGGGTGAACCTTCATCTCCAGGAAGCCGTACAGCGCATAAAAGCAGGCAACGGAAAATTCGAGGTCGTCAGCGAACGGCACACCTACCATGCCAACTATGTTATTCTGGCCACCGGCTTCTATGACATTCCCGTCCTGTTGAACATCTCCGGAGAGCAGCTGCCAAAGGTGACCCATTATTACAAAGATCCGCATTTCTATGCCATGCAGAAAGTAGTCGTCGTAGGCGCCAGCAATTCTGCGGTAGACGCAGCACTCGAAACCTGGCGTAAGGGCGCGGAAGTGACGATGATTATCCGGGGCGAAGGCATCGGTCCGCGGGTCAAATACTGGGTCAAACCCGATATTGAAAATCGTATCAAAGAAGGCAGCATCAAAGCCTATACACAATCTTCCTTATCCGCCGTCCGGCCGGACGAGGTCGATATTCAAACTCCTGACGGTCTGGTGACCATACCCAATGATTACGTCATCGCACTCACCGGTTATCAACCCAACTTCGACTTCTTACGCAAAGTCGGGATACAACTATCGGATGACCCTCGCCTGCAGCCTTTTTACAACGCAGAGACCATGGAGACCAATGTAAAAAATCTTTTCCTGGCAGGCGTAGTCTGCGGCGGCATGAATACGCACATATGGTTTATCGAGAATTCGAGAATACACGCGGAGATAATCATGCGCGCTATTAAAGACCGCTAACTCTTTATCCTCCATTAAATCCCCTCCCTCTTCGCTGATTGATTAGGCGAGTTTCAATTTTAAACAACCCCAGACCAAGGGCAAAGTATTAAAGAGAAATTTACTCCATTTTCAGCAACTAAAACGAGGGAAGTAAGATCAAAAAAAATTGGCGGTTCACCGTGGGTATGCTTTCACTTAGCAATTTTTATTTTTCACCCGCCCTTTCATTCAATTCATTATAAGCCAACACAATCTCTGGCCAATGCTTGTTGGACTTATGAACCAGTAGTGAATTATAAATAGGTGTCCCTTCAATCACAGCGATGCCATCTTCCTTCAGCAACGATCCATCATTGAATTTCCAAAACCACAGATCGAATTTCCGCTTCCTGGCTAGATGCCGCTCATCCAGGGTATCGCAGACATATACCGCCACGTTTTCGATTTTCTCAAAGAAAATCTTAAAAACTCGAAAAACGGTATACCCTACCCTTTCATCGGCTACCGTTTCATCCGGAGATCCGGAGATTACGTCAATATTAAAGGTAAATATGTGTGGGGCTATGCTAGGATAGTCTGAGAACATATAACTATAGTCCAGGAAATAAATCGCATATTTTATTCCCGGATCAGTTACAAACTCATATGAGTAGGCATCATTTTCCTGAAGTGGATATGGGCTTGACAAAATTGAATTTTTCTTTTAAATCCTCAATTTTACCGCCCTTGGCGAGATGATCTTGAATAGCCTTTTTATCTTCAAGCATTTTCTTGAAAATATAAGCTCCCTTGGAGTTCTCTGTAGACGCTATCGAAGTACTTTTTTGCATTGTAGTGTAAAGTTAAAAAAAATAATACAGATTTTCATTCCTATTTAGGAGGCGCCATTTTCTATTTATCTCCTACTATGCATTGAATATCAAATAAATAGGAATTATCTGCTCTTATGATACGATGCCCAGATATGCTTTAGCAATACTTTCGGCCTCAGTCCTTGCCACTTCTCCACCAATAAACTTATGTCATACTGATCAGAAATGTCGATAGTTACCTCATTCTTTTGCATGTCATAAACAGCCCACCACCAATAATCTTTATCCATCCATTCTGCCCTTTATGGAAAAGACTCAAACGGGTAACATTCTGTTCCCAAGTCATGAAAGCCCCGATTAATCTAATTAATCAGGGCTTTTATATCAAATGTATTTAGAACTGATTGTCGGCGCCTGCCATGATATGCAACTTTTCAAAGATCTTGTCCAAAAAATGGCTAAACTAGAGTAGCACGTAAATATTAAAAATTCGGTGCACTGACCAGATCAAGCGAGCACAATACATTGACAATAAATCATATTGGAGTCCGGGTTCCACACCCTAACTCTTTTCCTCCCAGATCATGGAAAGATGCACAATCGTCTCCACAGACTTTTGCATATCCTGTATACTGACATATTCATGTTTGCCGTGAAAAGCCATCTCACCGGTAAAAATATTCGGACAAGGCAGCCCCATAAACGAAAGCCGCGACCCATCCGTTCCCCCCCGGGCACTGCTTTTATGCACAACCAATCCAGCCCGTGTGATGGCCTCTTCTGCATATTGAGATACCTGTGGATGCAGGTCCAGCACTTCTTTCATATTGCGGTACTGCTCCTTCACCGTCACTTCCGCCGTCGCACCCGGGAAGGCGGCCAGCGCCTCTTCCACCATATCCCGCAGGGCATCTTCATAAGCAGCCAGCTTATGGGTATAAAAGTCGCGCACGATGAATTCCACCACGGCTTTTTCCGCCAGACCACTCATCCTTACCGGATGCACGAACCCATATCGCCCTTCCGTCGTCTCCGGCGACCATTCGTCTTTGGGCAGTAAATCGACAAAGCAGCTCGCCACTTTTATAGCATTGACCAGCTTGTCCTTGCCATAACCCGGATGGGCGCTGCGTCCGTGAAAGGTAACGGTCATCCCGTCTGCTGAAAAGGTTTCGTCTTCCAGCGAGCCCCGCTCACCTGCATCGAGGGTATAACCAAAGTCGGCGCCCAAACGCTGCACGTCTAATTTGTCCACGCCCCTGCCGATCTCTTCATCAGGCGTGAAAAGGATACGTATCTTTCCATGTTTCAGCCCGGGGTTCCGGGTAAAAAACTGCACCATATCCATGATAACGGCAACCCCCGCCTTGTCATCGGCGCCCAATAAAGTCGTACCGGAGGCAGTGATGATGTCATCCCCCTTACGGCTGGCCAGATAAGGATGCTCAACAGGCGAAATAACCTGCGCAGCATCATCCGGCAAAATGATCTCCCCGCCGTCATAATTGTGGTGAACGATCGGTTTTATCCCGGTACCCGTACAGTCTGGAGCCGTATCCATATGTGCGCAAAAATAAATGACCGGCGCCGTTTTATCGGTATTGGCAGGCAGCGTAGCGTATACATAGCCAAAATCGTCCAGGACAGCGTCGGACAAGCCCGCCTCCTTTAACTCCTGTACCAGCAACCGGCCCAGGTCCTTTTGTTTCTCCGTGGAGGGGTAGGAAGTCGACTGCGCATCGCTTTGCGTATCAATCTGAACGTAACGGAGAAATCTTTCCGCTACACTAAAGGAATAATTTTCAAACATGTTCGTAAATTACCAAAGAATACAATCACTATGTCCGATCAGGTTACAAAAAATCCGGTGTTCCGGCAAGGTTGGCTGCGGGTGCTGTTATTTGGCTGCTGCTTCTTTATCATCACCCTGCTGCTTGTTATCCCTGCCATATTGACTATAACAGGGACCAGTCCTCAGCAGTTGAAAGACAATCTTATTCCAACGCTATCGGGGCTGCTGACCGGCAATTATCTCTGGTTGCTGGTCGTGTTGGAATGTATTATTTCACTCGTGAGCGTCTGTATCTTCCGGTTTTTTGTCGATCGCCGGAGTTTTATAAGCCTGGGCTGGGATTTGGAAGGCTTCCAGGAAGAGGCGCTGACAGGACTTTTCATGGGGCCGGCCCTTTTGGGTTTAACTTCTGTCCTCTTATTACTTAGCGGGCACCTGGAATGGACCGACATTGTCTGGGAACCTTCCTCGTTGTTTATTTCCCTGGGCTTGATGGCCCTCATCGCCTTCAGCGAAGAGCTGGTGTTCCGGGGATATATTTTAGGCAACCTGCTGGAATCTTTTCCCAATAAATGGATCGCCCTGAGTATTTCCGCCTTCCTGTTCGCCTGCTTTCACCTGACCAATCCGGGAATACATACCCTGGCCTTTGCCAACCTCTTTCTGGCCGGCCTGCTGCTGGGCATTAACTATATCTACACGAAAAATCTTTGGTTTTCCTTCCTCCTCCATCTCAGCTGGAATTTTTTCCAGGGCCCCATTCTGGGTTTCAGGGTCAGCGGCCTCAACCTCCCCTCTTTATTACAGGCTGAACCCAAAGGCGACCTGTTCCTGACGGGCGGCGACTTCGGACTGGAAGGTTCTATACTAAACACAGCCATCTCCCTGACCAGCGTGCTGATCCTGTCCTGGGCTTTTGAGAAAAAGTACAACACCTCCACCCCACCGGCAAAAACCAGCCAGGCAGTTTGACGTCACCCGCCGAACCACGTTATATTATTGGGAAAATTCCACCCTGCCGCTAAGGCATAATGATCCGCGAAGGGCTGTTGATCTCAACCAGTTCGAGGTCGAAGATCAAATCCTCACCCGCCAGCTGATGATTAGCATCCAGCACCACGGCATCCGGTTTCACTTCCACGATGACTACCGGCATTTGCTGACCGGCGCCATTGTTCATGGCAAGTTGCATGCCTACTTCGGGCTTGATATTAGGAGGAAATCGATCGACGGGAAATTCGATTATCGCCTGGGGATCTCTTGGTCCATAGGCATTTTCTACGGGGATCTCAATGGTTTTTTTCTGTCCGACGGTCATTCCGAGGACACCATCATCGAAACCTTTTATCACCATACCCCCGCCCACTTCAAATTCAAGCGGACTACGCCCTTCGGATGAATCAAATGTCGTTCCGTCTGTGAGCCGTCCTTGATAATGGACTTTAACGGTGTCACCGGTTTGTACTTCTTGTGCCATGAGTTTTTATTTAATTTGAATTGCGGCAAAAAATACTGTAAAATATAATTTTTTGCCGCAATACCGATAATGTCTGTAGAACCGGGCTCCGCCCAGTTATGATCCCGTGTGCGGGAGATTCCTGCAAGGTAGGATTAAATAATTAAATTGCGGCGTATTCCAATTGCAGAAACGCGTTAAAATTGCACCATGCGAATCACGTCTATCCTCCTGTTATTCTTTTTACTGCAACCCTACCCCCCTTCCGGCGGCAAGACAACCGATACCCCCGTCGATGCCAACCAACTTTGCACCACTGCTGCCCCCGACCCTATCCTCACCGGCGCCGACCAAATGGAACTTTACCTGCCCCTCCTCCGGGGAAAATCCGTTGCCGTGTTTGCCAACCCCACTTCCGTCGTCGGCACTACCCATCTCGTAGATACCCTCCTGAAAAAAGGTATCCGGGTGTCAAAGATATTTTCCCCCGAACATGGCTTTCGTGGCGAAGCCGACGCCGGAGCTAAAGTAGGCAACCAGCAGGACCCGCAAACAGGCATTCCCATTGTTTCCCTATATGGAGCCAAAAATAAACCTACCCCTGCCGACCTGGAAGGAGTGGACATACTACTGTTCGACATCCAGGACGTAGGCGTCCGTTTCTACACCTATATCTCATCCCTGCAGAAGTATATGGAGGCCGCCATCGAAAACCATCGGCCGCTGGTCATACTCGACCGCCCCGATCCCAACGGATTTTATGTGGATGGTCCCATCCTCGATACAAAATTCAGGTCTTTTGTAGGCATGCAGCCCATACCGGTAGTATACGGGATGACCATTGGCGAATATGCCCGGATGCTCCTCGGCGAAAAATGGCTGTCGCCCGACCCCGCAACCCCCGGCCAGGCCTCCGCGCCCACGGGCCAGCCCACCACTGCCGCCCCCCACCCCGGCTTCCGGCTAACCGTTATCCCCTGCAAAAACTACACCCACAAAAGCAAATATGCTTTACCGGTAAAACCCTCCCCCAACCTGCCCAATATGCAGTCCGTCTATCTCTATCCCTCCCTCTGTCTCTTCGAAGGAACACCCGTTAGCCTGGGCAGAGGCACGACAAAACCTTTCCAGCAATTCGGTCACCCTTCTTTTCCCAACAAAGGATATAACTTTACACCGGAAAGTCTGCCCGGCGCCACTAATCCGCCCCAGCTGGGCCAGACCTGTTACGGTTACGACCTCAGCAAGGTCGATGCCGGGAAAGAAATGGGCGACCAATGGTCGTTGAAATGGGTCTTACAAGCCTATACCCTACTGCCCGACAAGGATTCATTCTTTTTGAGAAATGGCAGCTCTTTCGACAGACTGGCCGGAACTGCCGTCCTGCGCCAGCAAATAAAAGAAGGCCTGGCGGAAAAAGAGATCCGCAAAAGCTGGGAGCCCGCGCTGAGTAATTTTAAAAAAATTCGTAAAAAATATCTGCTGTATGCCGACTAGTCCTCGTATTATCTTTATGGGCACCCCGGAATTTGCCGTCGCATCGCTGGACGCCATTCTCAACGCTGGTTACAACGTCGTTGCTGTCATAACGGCGCCCGACAAACCCGCTGGCCGGGGCATGCAGCTGACCGAAAGTGCCGTCAAAAAATACGCAAAAGAAAAAGGCCTGACGATTCTGCAGCCCGAAAAATTAAAGGACCCAAATTTCCTTACAGCGCTACGCGCACTAAAAGCCGACCTGCAAATAGTCGTCGCGTTCCGCATGTTACCCGAAGTAGTCTGGGACATGCCCCCGATGGGCACCGTCAACCTGCATGGATCATTGCTGCCTCAATACCGCGGAGCCGCTCCCATCAACTGGGCCGTGATCAACGGAGAAAAAGAAACCGGCGTCACCACTTTCCAACTACAGCATGCCATCGATACCGGAAGCATCCTCTTACAGGACCGCTTTCCCATCGAAGACACCGCAACAGCAGGTGATGTACACGATATAATGAAAGAAGTCGGCGCCCGGTTGTTGGTCCAAACCATAGCCGGACTGACAGCAGGCACACTCAAAGCCGTCCCCCAACAGGAAACCGGCGAACTAAAACATGCCCCAAAAATATTCACAGAAACCACCCTCATCGACTGGAACAAACCTACAGCCGAAATTTACAACCTGGTCCGCGGCCTCTCCCCTTTCCCAGCCGCCTATACCTACCTCGACGGTAAAATTCTTAAGGTCTATCATTCAGAGCAGGAAAAAAAAGCTCCGGACCAGAAGCCCGGAGCCTATGCAACAGATCAGAAAACATATTTGAAATTTGCCGCCCTGGACGGTTACATCCATGTGACCGAACTCCAGCTGGAAGGGAAAAAGAAAATGAAGGCCGAAGATTTTCTAAGAGGCTTCCGGCCAGCCTAGCGCTTCGCCGACCAGCCTAATACTTCACCCGCCCGGTCTAATACTTCACCTCTACAATGAAACGCCCTTCTCCCTCACCCAATTCAGCCGCCGCCGCATTGCTGATCCGTATGGCCAGACCGGCGCTTTCCTTCATATCAGGCAACTGGCCCAGGACTTTCGCATAGATAGTTTTCCCCGTCGAAGGATCGCCCACTCTTACAATAGTGCCCACGGGCGTATTATTCATCAGGGCATAATATTTTCCATCCTGCCAGCCACTCGTACTCTTGAAAGTACCGGCCTGACCGGTGGCCGATTTACCCGACTCGCCGAAATCCCCCTTGAAAGCACTGCCATTATGAGAAGAGCTAACGGCAGGAGTTTGTGCTGCCAGTTGTTTCGCCGCGGCGGCAGGTGGTGCCGATTCTTTTTCTTTCACCGGCAGATACTCTTTTTCTTTCACTTTAGCCGGTTGCTCGGACGTCGCTGCCGGCGGATTCGAGGTGGCTTCCGTAGCAGGCGGCGTATTAACAGTCTTGCTGACCTCCGATGTCGCTGCACCCGTGGCCGCTGCCTTAGTCTCCGTTGGCATCACCGTCTTAGTCTCCGTAGTCGCTACAGCCGGCGCCGGGCTGGCAGTAGCCAGTGCCGATAAAGCCGTTTTTACCTTCAGGTACCCGACAATCAGGTGCATGCCGGCATGTATCTGGTCTTTATTGACATTATTCCATTTTTCGAGATTTGGAATGGGCACTTTGTTGTGATTGACGCTGACCCGATACATCCATTCTTTCTCCTGGATGATATGGTACACCGGTACCAGGGTTTCTGCAGGCGCTTTCACACCGGTTTGCGAAAAATTGACGGCAGTCAAAGGTATTTCCAGTTTCTGTCCGATTGTCAGAGGGCTGCCGAGTGTCAGCTGGTTAAAAGCCGTCAGTTCCTTGGGAGTTATATTGTAAAGCCGGCCAACGCTATACCAGTTCTCTTTTGCTACTACAGTATGTTCCAGGTATAGTTTTCCGGTTTGACCCTGGACGAGCAATTCATGGGATTGGGATCGGGCAAACTTTACAAAAAAAAAGCTGATCAATAAAAGTACGGCCGAGGATCGCATAGCAATATTTTTTAATCAAGTTCTAAGACAAAGATGCATAATTTTCGCCGAAGGTCTTAGGACTAAATTTAAGCCCTCCGGCGAAAAAAGCCAACTATGGGCCTTAGGCCAATGGACCTGTGGTCCATTCTGTTCCTTCAAAGCACTAAATCAGGGCTCCCTTTTCAATATTCGCCATTCCTTCGGGTAATAGTTATTCGACCGGCGCGGCAAAACCTTTATCCATCCCAAATTCACCCCCTCATACGCCACCAGCGCCCAACCAAGCAGGGCCTCCTCCGGATGTACCTCCTCCTTTCTGAGATAAAGCAGCGCCTGCTCCCGGGAAAGATTGACCACCGGCAACGATTGGTTAATTAGCGTGCTGACGGCCAGGTCATGCTCAGGAATAAATTCTTTTGCAGACAACACCCCCATCGGCACCCCCGCCCTTTTCAGGTAACAGGCGGATTGTAGCAGCGGCAACTCTGCAACCAACGACTCCGGCAGGGCATTGATCTGCTCCTGGTGGCGGAAAAAAGAAAAAGCCGCTTGCGGCCTGACCCATTCCCTGATACGTTGCTCTTGCTGCCGGGTTAATTTTTCAGGAAAATTCTTCTTCCGCGGAGCCAAATACTCCCCGCCATCTGCCTTCCGCAGACAGGCGATAAAAAATCCTTCTCCATCCAATTTATCGGGATAGAACCGATAGCCATAAGCCCCGCCGGCGCCAGCCGTTTCAATAATATTCCATCGCGCCGGGACATCCAGGCGACAACCCTCCGCTCGCAGGTCCGTCGTCAGCCAGTCCAGAATATCTTCGTCTTCTTCCCGGGAATAAGAACAGGTAGAGTAAATGAGCATCCCGCCCTGCCGAAGCGCCGGCCACACATCAGATAAAATCCGCTGCTGCCTTTGCTGACAAAGCCGCACATTGTCCAGGCTCCATTCATCGATAGCCTCCGGTTCGCGGCGAAACAGACCGCTGCCACTGCAAGGCGCGTCCACCACAACAACATCAAAATAATTTTCCAGCCGCCGGAAATCCTGCGGATCATTGCTGGTGATAAATGTATTAGCCGCGCCCCACTTCACCATATTCTCCTGCAGGATGTGCACCCGGTTGCGTATGACCTCATTGCTTACCAGCAGGCTGCCGGCGCTGAGCAGCGATTGTATCAGCGTGGACTTCCCGCCCGGCGCCGCGCAAAGGTCCAGCACCCGAAGCGACTCCGAAAGATTCACCGTCTGCCGCAGCGCCTGCTCCAAAAACATACTGGAAGCCTCCTGTACATAATAGGTACCCGCATGAAACAAGGGATCGAACGTAAAAGAAGGCCGCTCCGGTAAATAATACCCCTGCGACGACCAGGGTACCCGCGTCGCCCCCGCCGGCAGCACACCACCCCCCGCTTTCCCCGGATTGAGCCGCACCGAGGTCACCTGCCGCCCCGAAGCATGCACCGCCTCAAAGGCCGCGGCATCAAACCCCGCCATCCCATTCAGAGAAGAAAGTAATTCTTTAGGTAAACTCGAAGACAAATCAGGTTAAGTTAATTATAAACCGGTAAAATTATAGCAAATTCGCCTTCTCTTTCTCAACATACCACCAAATATAGTTTATAGATTCTTTATCGCCGCAATCAGCTCCTGCAGCGCCTTCTTCGCATCCCCGAACAACATAGCCGTTTTGGGCCGAAAGAAAAGTTCGTTCTCGATCCCGGCATAACCGGGCTTCATACTGCGTTTGTTGACGATACAGGTTTTTGCCAGTTCGACATCCAATATCGGCATACCATAAATAGGAGAAGACGGATCATTCCGCGCAGCAGGATTGACAACGTCATTGGCGCCGAGCACGATCACCACATCCGTAGTAGGAAATTCTTCATTGGCCTGTTCCAGTTCAAGCAGGTTGTCATAGCTGACATCCGCCTCTGCCAGCAGGACATTCATATGTCCGGGCATCCGGCCCGCTACAGGATGAATGGCATATTTCACTTCCACCCCTTTTTCGGTGAGCAGCTTTTCCAGCTCGTGACAGGCATGTTGCGCCTGTGCGACGGCCAACCCATACCCCGGGACGATCATCACCTTATGGGCATAACTCATCAACAGCGCAGCATCGCTGACGCTGATTTCCCTATAAGCGCCCAACTCGCGCTTTTCACCCGAACCCGGGACCACAGCCGTAGAACCAAAAGAGCCTATCAACACATTTTTAAGCGACCGGTTCATCGCTTTACACATCATGATCGTGAGCAGGGTACCCGCCGCTCCTACCAGTATGCCGCCGGTAAGCATAGCTTTATTGTCATACAAAAATCCACCACAGGCCGCAGCCACACCGGTAAAGGAGTTGAGCAATGAAATAACTACCGGCATGTCGGCCCCGCCGATGGGCAAAACAAAGAACACGCCATACAACACAGAGAGGGCAAAAACAGTAAAGAAAAGGGGGGTTATATAAGCCGGAGCAGGCGAATTGGCGCTTATCCATATATGAGCAGTATCGATAGCCAGGTCATTCTTAAATGAAAAGATGAGATAAGCGGCTATCACCAGCGCTACCGAAATCAAAAAAATATTAAAGAGATGTTGCCCCTTGAAAGAATAGTCTTTTATCCGGCCATTCAGTTTTCCCCAGGCCACGATACTTCCGGCAAAAGAAACAGACCCGATGATCAGACCTGTAAAAATTATCAATAATATGCCCCACTGACTGCCATCCCCCAGTCCAGCCTGGATCTTGATATTACTGGTGATAAATTCGCCCTCCCCCTTTATACCCAACGCTTTACCCACATCGATAAAAGCAGGCCGGATAAGATGATTGAACTCGATGATAGAGATCAGTGCCGCACAGGCGCCCCCCATGCCATTGAACAAACTCACCATTTCCGGCATCGCCGTCATCTTTACTTTCCGCGCCGCCAAAGTTCCCGCAATCCCGCCAATCAAAAGACCACCAAAGATCCACCCATGATTATGCAAGGGCTCCCCATTATTTTTATACAAAAAGATCGTTCCAACTATGGCCAGGATCATTCCCGCTGCCGCAATAAGATTACCCTTCCGGGCCGTCGCAGGACTGGATAGCATCTTCAACCCGAGAATAAACGTCACCGACGCCAGCAGGTAAATAACAGTCAGAATATTATATCCCATGGTGTTATTTTCTCTTCTTAAACATTTCGAGCATCCGGTCCGTCACTACAAACCCGCCCACCACATTCAGCGTCCCCAGCACCACCGCCAGAAACCCCAGCCCAAGCGCAACATAATTGTCGCTCTCCGCCTTACCCATCACGATGATCGCACCGATGATGACCACCCCATGAATGGCATTGGCGCCACTCATCAGCGGCGTATGCAACACCGCAGGCACACGGCCTATTACCACGATACCCAAAAATATCATCAGGATGACGATATAGATCATCTCCTGATGGATGCCAAGCCAGGACAATATATTATCCATGTGTACCGGTTTTTATCGAATCTCAGTTGCCGCCAGACCTCACACAGCATCAGCCCCCAGTGCCTTCACTCTCTCATTCACCACCTCCCCCCCATGCGTGATACAACAACCCTTCACCAGCTCATCCTTCATATTCAATCTCAGCTGTCCCTCCGTATCAATCAGCAATTCCAGGAAATTCAACACATTCTTCCCATACAGCTTACTCGCATCATACGGCAGGGTCGATGCCAAAGCAGAATTGCCCACAATCGTCACCCCATCCCGAACCAGCGTCTCATTGTTCTTCGTCAGCTCGGTATTACCACCCGTGGCCGCGGCCAGATCGATAATGACAGACCCCTGCCGCATAGTCTCGATCATCTCAGCCGTCACCAGCACCGGAGCGGCAAGACCAGGTATCTGGGCCGTCGTGATCACAACATCCGCCCGCGCAATACTCTCAGCAATTCTCTCCTGTTGCCGCTGAGCGAAATCTATAGATTGTTCCACCGCATAACCACCCGCTTTGGACGCATCCGCAGCCCCGTCTACTTCAATAAATTTTCCACCCAAACTCATAACCTCTTCCTTCACCGCCGGCCGCGTATCAAATACTTCGACAACGGCGCCCAGCCGCCGGGCCGTAGCAATGGCCTGCAACCCGGCTACCCCTGCCCCCAGGACCAAAACTCTGGCAGGCGGGATACTGCCCGCAGCAGTCATCAACATCGGGAAATAACGGGGAAACAAGCCAGCGGCCAGCAGAACGGCCTTATAACCGGCAATATTCGCCTGCGAGCTAAGCACGTCCATAGGCTGGGCACGCGTAATCCGGGGCAACATGTCCAGGCTAAAACTGGTGATATGCTGCCGGGCCCATGTAGCCATGACTCCCGGATTAAACAACGGCTGAAAGACGCCTACCAATATCTTATTTTGTAAACTAACAGGGATATCGTCATAGTGTATCCCCAGTAACACATCGGCGCCTGAAATCAATTCTTCCCTCGACTTGATCTGCGCCCCCACGCTGGTATAAGCAGGGTCCGGACAGTAAGCCTTTACCCCCGCGCCGGACTGCACCCACACTTCTGATTTTCGCTTCACCAGGACCGCCGCGCCTTCCGCCAGTAAGGAGACTCTGGATTCAAATGACGGTTCCCTGAGTACGCCGACGATCATAGTGGAGGGTTAGTTATATTATTTAAGGTACGCAATATTTGTTATTTGACAAGGATCGTTTTTGTCTGAGAGGTGTGCGCACTAAAATATCCCAAAGCCCCACCCACTACATTCGTCACCGGATTTGCCGCCGTAGTGCCGCCGTCTCCGGTAGATGATTGGTCCATGCTATACCAATATTTATACATGTTCTTGTCGATACACTGCATCTCCACGCTGACATTACCATTGCTCCTGTAATTCCCGGAGGGCGATCTCCAGTTTTTTCTCCATTCCCTCATTACGACTTTCTCAGCCGGTTTCTCTTGTTCGGTTTGTTTATGTTGACGCATAGCGTAAGATTGATAAGCGGACCGCACCTTCCGATGCCTTAGATAATTGAGGCTTTCATTATGTACCGCCCTATATAAATGGACGGAAACATTTTCCTTTATGGTTATCTCCTCCTTCTTTTCCCAAAGCTTTAGAAATATATTCTGGACGATCTCTTCGGCCGGCATAGCATCCCTCATAATAGTACAGGCATAGGCATGCAGGCTCTTAAAATGAGATTTAAAAACCTGCTCGAACAAGCCCTCCACCCCCTGGCCAGATGTTGATAAAATACCGGTGCTGTTTGCTATCATCCTGTCAGCTTATAACTATATGACACGCTGGGGAGACCTTACCCCCATCCAAAATTAAAAAAAGGGCGCCTCCCGGTCACCCCGCTATCTAATCATTGGTCTCCTTTTTGTTTCTCGTTTTTGCTAACTTCATTACATGGGGCATTAATTTTCTTTTCATAATTCGGCAAAAGAAGTCACTAGAGGAAGAACTACTGGAAGCCCAACAACAAGAGGATAAATTTGACCTCATTGGCTTTCTATTAACCAAAATCAATCCGCACCAAAAGACATTTTTCCTTTTGGTGCCATTAATTGCGTTAATGTCATATTTCATAGGTGATGGACAAGCATTAAAGCAGGGTACCTTTCAAACCCTTGTTAGCAATCCAAATGTTCTCGTGCTTAGAAAGTACGATGACTTATTAATCTTTAATACTCAGAATTAATACTTAAATCCGAAAAACTAGGGCCGTATTTCTGTTAAGCCCCAACAATAGTGCATTAAAACCAAAATGAGATGGACACAATTGCTCTTAGCCTGTATAGAAACCAAGTTTAGTTATATGGGAAACTACTTAATCAGTTTTAATAGGAGGGAAAATAAAACCTACCATGCATTGGCAAAATCATCTACTTCTTCGTTTGACAAAGGTGGCGAGCCAACAATATTCTTTAGCTTTTGCATAACTTGTTGTCCCGCGGGAGCAAAGGAAGCACTCGGAGCTTGAAATGTTTCAACCAAGAACCAGACAGCATTTACAACTTGTTTTTCTTTGGCCGCGGCTTCAAGTTTGTCCTTATTTCTCAATAGCAAATAAGCAAAATATTCAATCTCACTTAAGCGATAGGCAATAAGAGCTTCAGGAAGTGAAAAGTAGCCATCTTTGACGGCCTTTTCCACAACGGCGCCTTTCTCTTCAAGTTCAGAGACATTAGTCATTAACTCTTCACCTACAGATTCGGCATCACCTCGATGTTTATGGTCGAAAGACATAGTCACTAAAATTACGAAATTGTTCAGGATTGTGCAAATCCAACTCACCCCGCCAGTCAGACCCTCGCAAAACATCCTTCATCCCTGAAAGGCCAGCCCATAAGACCATTGGAAAATCGGTGCCATTGGGACGGTCGGAATAATATTTTGAAAAAATACGCTCAACAGGTGCTAGCTCATTGGTTGACAATTGTTTATTAGCCTTATCAAAAATCTCTTCTACCTCTTTACGGTCTACAGCAACAAATCCATGTCGGGCCCAAGTGTAACCGCCGCCGCCGAGGGCAGCATGAACAATAATCTTCTTAACGCCTACATTAACATATTGTTGCAAGCTAGCTTGAAAAACGGGCTTAATCAGACCTTTGTTTTGCTGAAACAAGGGCACCAAACAATAGACATGTTCTACGCAAAGATCCTTCCCTTGCCAGAAAAAAATACGGTCAAAAATTGCCGAGTCGTCCAATAAAATAGTGGCATTTCGAAATGAAATCTGAAAAATTTGGCTGGCAGTACGATAAGAAATACGTCGGGTAACAGGCAGCGAAGTTGTGGGCGCAAAATGTTGTTCTACAACTTCTAGTAAAGTCCGGAGATCAAAATTAGGTAAAAACCGAGGCATGAATGTTTCAAGAGGTTCTCCTGGTGGAAGGCCCTCGATCACATATCCAATAGCTTCTATCCGTTGACGGTCTGCGGAAGTAAAGGAGTATATTTGAGGAGTGAGGTGCATAGCAAACGGCGCGAAGATAAATTATTATAAGATATAATAATTTACCAAATCTTCTACTTGTCGATTAAATTGCTACAGGAGTAATTCAATCAAATTAAATCTTTTCAAAACGACTTTTTGGTTGACCTGATTTATTGCGTTTGGGTGTTTAATGATTATCTCTTCGGATGTATCAAAAAGCGATTGCAGGAGGGGCTAAAATACTTCAATGCACCATTAGGTCAAACAATGGCCGGAGCCAGTGTTTGTTTTTGAATGAGGGATATAGCAAAACAGTTTCGTTTTATTACAAGAAAACTGGTAATTGGGTCCATGTTTATCAGAAAAGCGTAAGTATTCTTGAATAAAATACTATCGTCATAATTCAATTATATGGATGTTTGGAGAATCAATTTAAAACCTGGTGCTCAGGCTGGCATTGATGCGAGGGAGCATTGCCTTACAAACGGAGTCGTAGGTGTCGGCTGGCAGATTGATTATGAAAATGGAGTGATTACAGGTGAATACTATCAAACATTGGCGCAGGAGGAGTATGGTGATACAAGCTGGTGGCCTGCCTGGAATGCTCTATATAACAAAATGGATATTGGGGATCTTGTCTGGACCAGAGATTGGGATGGGATATATTATCTGGCTAGGATTACCAGCGAATGGTTATATGATACCTCTGAGAACGCTGCGGCTGCCGATATTGTGAATGTCAGGAAATGTGATTGGGTAAAAGTTGGAACCGCCGAGGCAGTGCCTGGAAAACTTGTTAATTGTTTTATACCCGCAAGAACTTTGCAAAAAGTGCAGGATGATACTGTTCTGACATTTTCGATGATTACTTATAATCAGAAAACGAACTCATCCCAATATCCGATACCTAAGCTCGCTGGTATGGATATATATTCTTTACTCTCATCCGAAGATTGTGAAGATGCTTTGGGTTTATATCTGCAATACACCCAAGATTACATGATTATTCCAAGCACCTGTAAATCACATTCAATTGCCTACGAGTATGAGCTAATTCACAGATATTCTTGCCAGAAAGCTGTTGTGCAGGTCAAAAATGGTTATAATAGCTTGAATGCCGACGATTATTCCAATTTAGATGAAATTGTATACCTATTTACAACAAAAGGAAACTATCTCGGCGCTTGTAATGAAAAAGTCCGTTTCATTGATCCAGAAATAATCAGACAGTTTCTTTTTAAGAAGACGGATTTACTTCCTGAAAAAATGAGAACCTGGGTCAACCTATTTCGCTCTTGAGCTTTCTATATCCAACAATATATTTATTCCTTTTCTTTATCACAAATCTTCAACTGACTTCGTTAATATGGCCTCTAAGCAATTTTTTCATGTTTCAAACCAAAAAGAACTCCCCTGTGAATTGCTGACCAGGTGCTAATGCAATAAAGTACTCCCTTTATTCCGCCACCCAGCCCCCGCTATCCCGCTGCCCGGCAGTCCCGCCCCTTAAAACCGGATGACAAAATCCTGCTTCACCTTAAACTCCTCCCGGAGAAAAACAAGACCTATAAAAAAGAGGTCGATCGTCAGATATACCCGCGGATCATTCTTAATAACCGCCCAGGCCTCTTCCATTTCAGGGCTCCAATGGATGTCGTCGAAGATAAGAATAGCCGGCCGGCCGGCAAACGTCATCAACTGGTTAAAGTAAGACAAGGTCGGGTCCCGCCGGTGATTGCCATCTACAAAGGCCAGGTCAACAACTCCTATCTCCTGCAGCAACCCTGGCAGCACAATGTCAAAATTGCCCGTCACCACTTGCGCCTCTAATCCCAGCGAGTGAAGATTCCTCTCCGCAGCAGCAGCCACCTGTCCGGACCCTTCTATCGACCATACCCGCCCCACCCCAAAATCGGCGCCACCTCCACCATGAGCAGCCCCCGCCGCCAGATACGCCGTAGAAAACCCCAGCGAGGTCCCCAGCTCCACCACTCTGGCCGGCCGGTAATACCGCGCTATCCGGTAAAGCAGCTGCCCCAAACGGGCCGGTTTCGCCGCATACCGCGTTATATCCCCAACACTCCGCTGACGGGGGGCCTTCCAGGCCGAACCAGCCCCCATATCCTCGATCTCCAGTTTCGCCTCATCCCCCCGCAACCGCCGGCGAAGACTTTCTATCGCAGCATAGTCCGGGTAAGCATGCCGGTCATTCAATACTTTCAATACAAAGTCGAATGCAAAAGGAGAGTGAATACCATGCCCCTTACCATTGGCGGCCGTGAGATAATAATGAAGATATTTTTGTGCAAGCCGGTATCGGGAATACATTAGCTATTTTTTCCGTTGCCATAACTGAAAACTATAAGCAAAAGCATGTTTATCGTCGACAGGAAAATCCCTGTTATCTGTCAGCTCCCACTGCTGTTCGTCAATGTCGGGAAACCAGGTATCCCCTTCCAGGATAGTGTGGACGCGGGTCATATAAATTCTGTCAGCCAGGGGCATAGCTTCAGCATAGATCTGACCGCCGCCGATGACAAAAGTCTCTTTACAGTCCGTTTCTGCTGCCAGCCGCAGGGCCGCCGCCAGATCAGGCGCCACCCGCGCTTTGTTAGTATGCGGGTCCCATTCTTTATTACGGGTGATCACGAAGTTAAAACGCCCCGGCAGCGGTTCCCCTGCCAGGGCATCAAACGTCTTACGCCCCATGACGACCGGCATACCCCAGGTCGTGTTCTTGAAGAACTTCATATCGCTTGGCAGATGCCAGAGCAGGCGATTGTCTTTCCCGATGATATTATTGGTGCTGGCGGCTACGATGAGACTGATGATCATATGTTGAATTACTTTACACGGCCACCGGCGCTTTGATACCCGGATGACTCTGATAATTTTCCAGCGTAAAATCTTCAAAATGAAATCCAAAAATGTCCTTTACTGCGGGATTGAGTTTCATCACCGGTAAGGAATAGGGTTTGCGGGTCAACTGCAGGCGCGCCTGCTCCAGGTGGTTATTGTATAAATGGACGTCGCCGAAAGTGTGGATGAATTCACCGGGCTCCAGTCCGCATACCTGTGCCACCATCAGGGTCAGCAGCGCATAGGAAGCTATATTGAAAGGGACACCCAGGAATACGTCGGCGCTGCGCTGGTATAATTGACAGCTCAGCTTGCCCTGCGCAACATAGAATTGAAATAGGGCATGACAGGGCATGAGGGCCATCTCCGGAAGTTCAGCCACATTCCAGGCGCTGACTATCAGCCGGCGACTGTCCGGGGTCTTTTTGATCTGGTCGATAAGTTGCGTGATCTGGTCGATCGTTTGCCCGTTAGCCCCTTCCCAGCTTCGCCATTGTTTGCCATAGACAGGTCCTAATTCTCCTTCCGCATCGGCCCATTCATCCCAGATGCTGACCCCATGTTCTTTCAGGTAACGGATATTCGTCTCGCCGCGAAGAAACCAGAGCAGCTCGTAAATGATACTTTTCATGTGCACCTTCTTGGTCGTCACCAGGGGAAAACCCTTTGAGAGATCAAACCGCAGCTGGTAGCCAAAACAGCTGGTCGTGCCGGTACCCGTACGGTCTGTTTTGGTAGCGCCTGTATCAATTATATGCTGAAGAAGATTTAAATACTCTTGCATGGGTGCAATTTACGAAACCGTCATGATATCGTCATAGTTTCCCTACTTTCCGCATCTGCCATAAGTAGTACACAAAATAAGATTTTTTGTGATTTGAAGTTTTAATGGAACTTCTGTATTTTGGGGGACCCTAATACCCGCAGAATTGAAACTTCTGATTATTGTAGGTTTTGCCTCTCCCCTTATCCTGGGCTTCTGGATCATTGGAAGGATAACTTATATTTTCCAGTGTTTTCGGACAACCACTTTCGCGAATGAGCCAACACTGAAGCGCGGCCGGATCTTTTTTACTTCAAGGCTGAAAAAACCCGCATTGATGCGCTTCCTTGTCTACCGGACCACCATCCCCGAGACCGGTCTGACGACTTTTATCCACCGCATCTGCGGCATGCCGGGTGATACCGTCGAGATCCGAAATGGCGTTCTTTATGTCAACGGAGCAGACCTGGACAAAAACCTCAACCTTAAACATGTTTACAAGCTCACCACAAAACAGGTGGCCGATACAGCAATCGATCCCGCCGGCACTTATACAATCCCTCCCTATTCCGATACTTTATATGTTCCATTGACAGACACGGCCGTGCGAGCTAATAAGTGGCCCTTCCCTAGATATGTTCTGCCCACCGGACTGCGGGATAACACCATATATTCCATCTTCAAAAAGAGCTGGAACCCGGATAATTTCGGTCCCCTGCGCGTGCCGGCAGGAAAATACTTTGTACTGGGAGACAACCGGCAACAATCGATGGACTCCCGTTACCAGGGGTTTATCGACTCCACCAGGTTCCTCGGCTGTGTATTGTGGAAATGAACGCCGCCACCCTGCAGGACTAATTCATCCGACCAAGGCTAGCCGGTTCTATAATAAACTATTCACCGTCGCATAGAACTCCTTCTTCTGTTCTTCGTAGTGTTCGCCGGTGCCGGGACCGCTGAATCCCGTATGGATCTTTTCGATCTGACCCGCTTTATTGATAAAAATTGTCGTAGGGAAGTTGAGGATCCTTTCCAGCTGGGGCAGCGTTTTTTCTGCGCGCTGCGGATCGCCCACCGCTACACCGGTTATCAGCATGGGATATTTTACCTGAAAACGCTGTTGAAAACTACGCAGGCTGGTTTGCGAGCGGGCAAAGTCTGTGCTGCGCTCGTAGGCCAGCGCGATGATCTCTACGCCCTTTTCGTGATATTGGTCATAGAAGCCGCTTAGAAAGCGGGTTTCATCCATGCAATTGGGGCACCATGAACCCATTATCTGTATCAGCACCACCTTCCCTTTGTAACGGGGTTCGCTAAGAGAGACTGATTTCCCGTCTATATCCTTAAACGTAAAAGTGAACGGAGCTTCCTTTTTCCATTTGGTCATGGCAAACTGGTCTTCCAGTTTTGCATTGTCATCTCTGCGCGCCGTCCATATTTCGTGAGCCGTTGGTCCGGCAAAATACTGGCCGTCAGACAAGGTATTGCCGTCAATTCTAGCTGAGAATAAGTAGGCATGGGTCCCGTCAAAGCAGGAAAGCTTCAGCGAATCCCCAATCACCACTCCCTCAAGATAACGAAGGTCGCCACCCGCATCCAGGAAAGTGCCGGTCACCCGGTTGCCCTGCTGCTGAAATTCGCCCACGCGAAAGGTCGTGTCTTTTCCACTGACCGAGCGGAATATAGCCGCCCAGCGACCCGCCACACTGACCCCGCCAGCCGCATTACCCTTACCCTCCACACCGGCCATGCCACCCCCGCGGCCCATACCACTCACACCACCTCCACCGGCCGTCGGAAAGCGAAACGACTCCCCATAAAAAGCCTTAAAAGGAACAGCCTGATAATCCGCTGCCAAATGCCTTAGCCACACCCCCTCCAGGCTTCCCGCCTTCGTAATCACGGCGCGAAGCTGCGACTCATAAAAAGGCAGCCGGATAATAACCGAATCCCCCTCACGGGAGATATCATCCACCAGCAGCCGCTCACCGGCATTGCGGATATACAATACCTTTTTCCCGGCACTATCCTTTACTTCAAAATTGAAAACGATGTTATTTCCATCCTTTCTCTCCAGTATAGCACGCCACTGACCGTTGCGAAAGGCAGGCGGCTTGACAGGAGAAGCAATAACGGGTGTAACAACCAGCTGAGAAAAAAGGAGAAAAAGGCCTGCTATAGTTCGCAACATAAACCGGGTCATTTTGAATGGACGGGGTATGGCTTATTCTAAAAATTAACCCATTCCCCGTCCACAATTAATAATTGGAGAACTTCGGCGGAGCGTCGTCCCTCGCTCCTTCTCGTTCGTAACCTTCGCTTTAGCTCGGTTACAGCCTGCGGACCTCCGGTCCGCTAGATAATACATTAAAGATAAAGACGCAATTTAATGAAAACCCGCGAAAAAGTCTATTGAAAAGGTAGATTGACTCCCCGCCTCGGACTCCCCGCCTCGGCCTCCCCAGCCTAAGCCCTCCTCCCCCGGCCCGCAGCCTATTCCAAATTCTCCAGCATATCCGTCGTCATCCGGGATAAATCATACTCCGGCTTCCAACCCCAATCCGCACTCGCAACCGAATCATCGATGCTTTGCGGCCAGCTGTCCGCAATGTGCTGGCGGTAGTCAGGCTCATACTGAATAGTGAAGTCATGAATATGCTTTTTTATCTCGGCAGCGATCTCGCTGGGAGAAAAACTCAGGGCCGCCACATTATACGAAGTCCGCACAGAAATCTTACTGGCAGGCGCCTCCATCAACTCTATCGTAGCGCGGATAGCGTCCGGCATATACATCATCGGCAGATAAGTATCCTCTTTCAGAAAGCATTTATACTTCCGCTCATCCAACGCCTCGTGAAATATCTCTACCGCATAGTCTGTCGTCCCGCCGCCGGGCGCGGATTTATAGCTGATCAATCCCGGATAACGGATGCTCCGGACATCCACGCCATAACGCCCGAAAAAGTAATTGCACCAGAACTCACCGGCATATTTGCTGATGCCGTAGACCGTGCTGGGTTCAATAATGGTGCGCTGCGGACAGTTCAGCCGGGGCGAGGTAGGCCCGAAAACGGCGATGCTGCTGGGCCAGTAAACCTTCTGTAATTTCTCTTCCCGGGCTATGTCCAGCACATTCAGCAACCCCTGCATATTCAGATGCCAGGCCAGGTTGGGGTTCTTTTCGCCGGTAGCCGAGAGAATGGCAGCCAGCAAATATATCTGGGTGATATTCTGCCGGATCACCTGGACATGGAGCATTTCCTTGTTCATCACGTCCAGCGATACATAGGGACCGCTGCCACGCAGCAATTCATTCTCTTCCCGCAGGTCCGAAGCTATTACGTTCGCATTGCCATATATCCGCCGGAGCGCAAGTGTCAGCTCAACTCCGATCTGTCCGCTGGCGCCAATTACCAATACTTTATCTTTAGCCATTACTATAGGGTTTTGGGGTGCAAACCTAGTAAAAAAAAGCATCCCCCCGCCGCCTCCTGACCGGCAGGCCAAAAAAGCGGATCAACCACCACCCGCCCCACATCGGCTGGCCCTACATTTCCCGGCCCAGCCATTTTTTCAGCTCATCCACGCTTGCCGGCCTGGCCACGACCCGCTTTTGTGCATCCAGCAGATACATCGCCGGCGTAGCAAACACCCCGTACTCTTTGGCGGACGGACTATCCCAACCCTGCCGGTCACAGTAATTGAGCCAGCCATATCCCCCGGCAGCTACTGCGCCTGTCCACGACTTCGCGGAAGTGTCAATGCTAACCGCCAATACTTCCCAGTCCTTATGCCCCGTGCTGTCATACAGCTGTTTTAACAGCGGCAGCTCCTGCTGACAATGCGGACACCAGCTGGCCCAGAACACCACCAGCGTCCTGCCGGCCTTTATATCGGTCAGCTTCTTTGCCTCTTCGCCGTTCAGCGCTATTTCCGGCGCGGCCATACCCGGCTTTAACCGCTGCGAGGCCCGCATACGCTGGAGAGTTTGCAACATCCCCGGGCTGGCGTTGCAGGTGCTGACAAATACGTCTTCTGTCAGTTGCGCTGCCGTATAGCCCAGGCATTGGTCAAGCCCCTTATCGGCACAAAAATTATACAACCAGGCAGCGGCAAACTGCAGGGCAGCCGTTTGTGTCGCGGCATCCCTGCGGCTGAAAGAACCGTTTTTGCAATGATCGAGTATCCCTCTTACAGCCCCCAGCAGTCCACTGTCCATAGCAGCCCGGCTGGCGTACTCGTAGGGATAGCCGAACATTTCCATATATTGTTCCAGCTTTTGACCCGGGAGGTGCGAAGCTTGCAGCGTGGAGTTGGAAAGATCCACGCTATCCAGGAAATGCTCCTGCCAGAACCGTATGCGATCCCGTTTGGTGAACATCCTGCCAGTATTCTGCCGGTGAGCCAGGAACCCCCAGTCGCTGAAGGCTGAGCATACAAATCAAAGCTCGCCGCACAAATCAATAAAAAAAGCCAACGCGTGTACTTCATGAATTAAGGATTAAATCGATCATTTTCTGCAACGGACGGAAAAGCCGTACGCACGGTAGCCGAAGGTAGTACCGACGCTGCTGCTTCCCATGCCGAAGTAAGTGGATCCGGTTCCATTGCTGACCGACGAACTCCAATAGTCGCCGTTGATGTTCGCGTTTGTCAGGGCCCCACTGCCAAAGACGCGCCATCCTGCAACGGTGAGCTTTAGCTGGCTGTAGCCAGTAGTGTAGTTGGTAATACCCGTCTCGGCAGCCCATTCGGGTTGGGTAGGCACATGCCAGCCGCCAGGACAGGGATTATTGATGCCACTTACGCCTTGCCATAAATTATCATTCTGCGAACTGCGCCAGTCGCCAGAACTAGAGGTGGGTGTGATAAACAACGCATTGCCGGGCACATCCGACGAAGACAGCGTAGTGGTGGTTCCATTGACAGGACTGCCAGCCGTAGCGCTAGTCCAATTGATCCGCTGATGCCCATCGGCCCCGCGGCCCCACTGGAACAGATCCCCATAACCCGTGTAATCGTTGTAGGCCGTCGCCACCGCAGATGCTCCCAGATTGCGGTCCAAAAAACAAGCCCCCGTGGTGGGACTGGCAATGGTGCCGTAAGTAACACTGGCCCCGTTGTAGGTAAAGCTGACTGTATAGGCGCCGCAGACGGGAGGGGCGACCGTGACCTGCAGGTTACAGGTCTGTCCTCCTATCGTGACAGGGAAACTGGCCGTTCCCGAACCCGTCGGCGTCCCCGTAATGTTGAATACCAGCGAACCGCTGCCCGCCTGCAAAGTCCCGGCATTCAACGTCGCTGTCAATCCCGTCACTCCCGTCGAAGGTACGCTCTGCGCCGAGTATCCGTTCCCGTTGCCTCCGCTATAATTGAGCGTAATGGTGATATTGTTACTCGCCGTATAGGCAGTCCCCTGCATCAGCGATCCGCTCACCGTACCCGGGCAGTTGGTGAAGGCACTGACGGTGGCCTGGCCCGGATTGACCGCAATCTGCACCGTGCAGGTCTGCCCACCCACAGAAACGGAGAAGGAGGCCGTTCCGCTGCTGGCAGGCGTGCCCGTGATCGTAAAGACCAGGGAGCCGCTGCCGCTGGCAAAATTGCCGGCAGCCAGGTTGGCGAACAGGCCCGTCACACCGGTGGAAGGCTGACTGACAGCTGCATAACCACCGCCATTGCCGCCTGTGTAGCCGAGCGTAATAGTCATATTGCTGGCCGCTGTATAGTTGGAGCCTTGCGTGAGCGCGCCGCTCGCCACGCCGGGGCAGTTGGAGAAGGTGGTGACTGCACCGCCGCCTGCCGCCACCGGTACCAGTATCTGGCAATTATTCCCTGCGAACTGCACCTGGAAGGCCGCATTACCTCCGGGACCCGATGCCGGCGTACCCGACAGGTCGAGGCTCACGCTGCCACTCCCGTTGTTGACCGTTCCATAGGGTGCTGAGGCCGTGATACCGCTAACTCCGGCCGATGCAAAGTTCAGCGCATTGTAATTTCCCCCGTTGCCGCCGGTATAGGCTAGCTGCACCGTCGTGCCCGCGGGGATCGGGGTTCCCGCCGTAATGGTATTATTGGACGTCAGCGTACTCCCGCAGGAAGTCAGGCTCACCACCGCTGCCGGGGGAGCTACCGGGACTGCGAAGCTACAGTTCTGACCACCCAGGGTCAGCTGGAAGTTGGCCGTCCCCGCACCGGACGGCGTACCGCTGATAGCAAATCTTATCGTTCCGCTGCCGATGCTCAGCTGGTTGTCAAGCGCAGTAGCCGTCAGTCCTGTGACATTCGAGGAAGGGATGGGAGACCATACATAGCTTCCTCCGTTACCCCCGTCGTAGGGGATAGTGGCGGTATAATTTGCCCCGGCGACGCCGGCCACCGGCTGATTACCCGAGTAGGCCACCTGGTCGCAATGAAGCGCACTCACCTGCCCGTTCGATGCACCAGTGCAGTTCAGCCACATCCAATAACTGCCGTTATGATAATAAACCTTATTATCCGACGTGGAATAGATCAGCAGACCTGCAATGCCCCCGCCGGTGATCGCATTGGTATCTGCGAGTCTGGGCATTAACAGCCCCTGTGTGGCCGATTTCAGTTCCAGAACCGCCTTGGGGTCCGGCGTAGTCGTCCCGATACCTACTCCCTGGCCGCGGCTGCAAAACTGTGCCAGCAACAGGCATAAAGCGCAAATAATTATTTTCATGTTATCGAGTTTATAGTTTTTTATTCGAAGATTAGCTCGAATAGAAATCTTACCATTATCGTCTTTCAACTAGAAAAGATATACGCCTGGCGCCAGACCGTGACAGAAACAAAGCGATCCCAATTATATTCTTTTTCATATTTTCTCTTTTTTATTCAAAAACCAGCTTAAAACTGCTCACCTGCCCATCGCTGCTGCGGATTAGACGCACCACGTATACTCCATGCACTATTCCAGCGGGCCGGTTGACCACGATCGTACTATTGTCAGTCACCGACAGATTCCTGCTGTATAGAACAGCACCGTTGCTCCCTGACTCCCGGTAGCGACTACCGCACCCGCATCCGTATAGCTGGTGCCATCGGTGCTTCGTTCGACGATGTAATTCTTTACATTCAGCTCCTGCGCCACGTCCCAGCTGATCAGGCGGCTGCCGTCAGACTGCCTCTGTGCACTGATACCCAGAAAATTCAGGGGCAGCGGGGCATTGGTGAGATCGGTGGAGCCCAGCGCAAAGGGACTCCAGCTGCCGATGCTGCCGGAGGTAATTGTACCTGTACCATTATTCGTGCCGCTGGCTGTACCGCCTTCATTCAACCATTGGGTTCCGTTGAAGTGCGCTATCTTCAGCGCCGTTACACCCGTAGCATTGCTGATGCCGGGGCTCACCTTCGAAGCGTCCCAGTTGAGCGTCACGGTCGCCGTGGCCGTGCTGGCCGGTGTAATAAGCCGCCGTCAACCCGCTGCCATTGGCGCTGAGGTTTACGTCGACAGGCCGGTAATAAGTCGCATCTCCCACAGGATAAGTAAAGGCCGTAGTCCCCAGATACTGCACCGGCCCATTGACATGGCTGGCATCGGTAGGCGAACCGGGCGAAGCACCGCTGGCATAAATCAACGGGTTGGTTGCACTACTTATCACTAACCCATTGGTAAAAGTAGTAGCCGTACCCACCGTAGGCGGAGCATTCAATGTCAGCCCGCCGGAACTGTTATTTACCACCAGGTTGGCAACGGTTAGCGCACTGCCGCTGTAAGATTGGGCGGCGCTCCCGGTAAAAGCCAGGGTGCCGGACGAAGCCGTCGTACTGCCGTTATTCGTCAGCGAGCCCTCTAACTGCAGGGTACTGGCAATAGTATTGCTGTTGCCGCCGGCAAGGATCACGTCCCCTGCCATATAAAAGATGTTGGAAGCAGCTATGCTGAATGTAGCGCCGCTGCCTACATACAATTGTGCCCGCAGGCCGCCCGAGACCAGCAAGGACAATACCGCTAATTGAATTTGTAGATTTATGCGTACCATAAAGTAAATTTAACTTACTACCCCGCTGGTCTCATACCGAATTCTCGGTAGCCCCCGTTCTATTTTCCGGCACGATCACACGGATTTCACCATCGGATATAAACCCATGCTTCATCATTTTCCGGTAGGTTAATCCCGGAGCCATAATCTCCCTTCAAAGGTCCCCCTGAACCTGACGATACATTCGATCCAAATCAGCAGGAGAATCCGGTCCATCTACTGAAAACCAATATTCACCATTTTCTCGTAGGTTTATCTCGGACCATAATGTCTCTTCAATGGTCTCGCTGAACCTAACAACACATTTTGCCCCAAATCAACGGGAGAACCCGGTCCATCGGCATTGACCCATATTTCATCATTTTAATGTAGGTTTGCGCCATGGAATTCCTACATCAACTCTTTCAAAACCAGTCATACGATAAAAACAACTTCTTCCTCATCGCAGGCCCCTGCGTAGTCGAAAGCGAAGAGCTCGTCATGGAAGTCGCCGACAAAGTATCCGGCATCTGCCGCAACCTGGGCATCCCCTATGTCTTCAAAGCCTCCTACCGCAAAGCCAATCGCACCAGCGGCGGATCTTTTACAGGCATCGGTGACGACAACGGCCTGTCGCTAATAAAAAAAGTAGGCGACACCTATAAGCTGCCTACAACTTCCGATATACATGCACACGATGAAGCAGCCCCAGCCGCACAGTATGTAGATATCCTCCAGATACCGGCATTCCTCTGCCGCCAGACCGACCTACTCATCGCCGCTGCAGAAACAGGCAAAGTGGTCAACGTAAAAAAAGGCCAGTTCCTGAGTGGCCCGGCCATGAAATTTGCAGTAGAAAAAATAAAAAAAGCAGGTAATGAGAAAATCGTCCTGACGGAAAGAGGCACCACCTTTGGTTACCAGGACCTCGTCGTCGACTATCGTAACATACCCTGGATGCAGGAACACGGCGCACCCGTCGTGATGGACTGTACACATTCCCTTCAACAGCCCAATCAGACAAGCGGGGTCACCGGCGGCAATCCTCAGTTGATCAGCACGATCGCAAAGGCTGCTATTGCCGCCGGCGCCAATGGTCTGTTCATAGAAACGCATCCCAATCCTGCCATAGCCAAAAGCGATGGAGCTAACATGCTACGACTGGATCTTCTACAGGGATTGTTGGAACAGTTGGTGAGGCTTCGTAAAGTAGTTTCCCAATTTTAAGGGTAAGAATCTGGATTGGTCTTTCCTGGATCGTACACTTCAGCTTTAAGCTCCGTGTACTAACTGGACTGCGCCCAGTTACTGAGGAATTAAAAACGGGACAATTGAATTAAACCCTGAAATATTATACGAAATTACGCATAACATGGGGTTTTCACTAGCTGAAAAAGTGATACGGGTAGCTGTAAAATGCTTTTAATAGGCTGTCAACAACTTACTGGGTAAGAGACCAAATTCTTTTTTAAAAGCGATCGTAAAATTACTCAGGTTGGAATAACCCAATTCCATTGCCACTTCTTTAACGGAATGGCCGCCGGCCAATAATTTATCCTTGGCTGCCTGCATACGGACCTTCTGGAAATATTCATAGACCGGCACTCCATAGATCATTTTGAAATCCTTTTTGAGCTTGGATTCACTGATCGATACCATTCGTGCAAGCTGGCTGATCGTCGGGGCGGGTTCGAAAATATCCTTGGTCAATACGGCTTCCACCTGCATGACGCGATCGATGTCTGTCTTGGAAAGAGGAATATTAAAGTAAGAGTTTTTCTTTCTCTCGTAGATCCGTAGGAAAAAACGTTCTATCAGCAGCATAACCCTGTTCTGGATGATAGCCAGACGCAAGGGACTATCGTCTTCTACTTCCACTATTTCCTGCATCAACCGCCGGTACTCGCTATCCAACGGCTCGCGGTGTACATTTTCCATCTGCAGGGAAAGATAGGCAGATAAAACATCCTCAATATGCTCCACTCCAAGATAGTCTGCCAGCCAGGATGCATTGAACAGAATGTCGATGCCCTTATAAACCGTCCCCTTAGCCCCCAGGTAACTCCAGTCGGAAAGGGTATTGGTCAGATAAACAATCGAGCGCGTGGTGTGAGACTCCCTCAGCAGCTCATCGCCGATTCGTATCTCCAGCGTATCGGGAATGGAAAGCTCATGGAAACGAAGCGTATAATATTCCTCCCGCATCTTCCGGCGGGTGATAATCCAGTCCTGGTTCATTTTGCAATTGACGATATTGACGTGAATGCCGTTGGGAAGTTTGACAAAAATAAGATTGCCGGAGCCTACTGACTCCGGAAATACCAACTGGTGATTAATCACAGGCACGTTCAATCTCTGCGCCAGGTCATTCATCAATTGCTCATAATCCGCATAGGAAAAATCAAATTGAAACAAGGAACAGGATTTTATCCGTGTATAAATGCTGATTTCATAGGTCAAACGATAAGCTGACCTCAGTAAGGTACGAAAAAAAGCCTGAGGCCATCTACTGTAAATGGGTATTAATACTCAATCATCAATATTTGAGCAAGCTCCTACCCCACTCACAAATATTTGAGCGGATTCCGCCGGGCGGAAAGAATATACCGTTTGATATTCATCCAAAAGGCAAGGATAAAATAGACAATAAGGGGAGACCCCATGGTGAGGAAGGAAATATAAATAAACCAGGTCCGGATGCGGGAAGTGGCGATACCCATTCTTTCACCAATTGCCGTACACACACCGAAAACCTGCCACTCGATGAAGTTCTTGAGTCTGTTCATGCCTCTAATTTAAAAAAAATCAACAAAACCTACCCTATTTTTAGGTAAATTGCAAGCCCGAGCGAAGCGAGGGCGGCCGAAGGCCCAACCTTGGCCCCGGCAGGCACCGCAGGTGCCGGTTGAAACCCAGCGACTCTCCGCCGGAGAGCCACTCTCCATCCGGCAATCCCCAGGAGGCCAGCCGATAAAAGGCCCAACAACTTGGTTCACAAAGCTTAACATATAAACTAAATTCATCATGATCTTCGATCTGGATCTTATTAAAAAGTTGTACGGAGCTATGCCTTCCAAGGTAGATGCCGCCCGTAAACTGGTAGGAAAACCCCTGACTTTAGCTGAAAAAATACTGTATTCGCATCTTTTTGAAACCCCGACCCGCGCTTACCAGCGGGGCAAGGATTATGTAGACTTCGCTCCGGACCGCGTAGCCATGCAGGACGCTACCGCCCAGATGGCCCTGCTGCAATTTATGACCTGCGGCCGCGATAAGGTAGCAGTCCCTTCTACCGTACACTGCGACCACCTGATACAAGCCAAAACTGGCGCCGTAGCCGATCTGGCTACAGCCATCGATGTCAATAAAGAAGTATACGATTTCCTCGCCTCTATCTCGAATAAATATGGCATCGGTTTCTGGAAACCAGGAGCCGGCATCATCCACCAGGTCGTCCTGGAAAACTATGCCTTCCCCGGCGGCATGATGATCGGTACAGACTCCCATACCCCCAATGCCGGCGGTCTCGGTATGGTAGCTATCGGTGTCGGCGGCGCCGATGCAGTAGACGTAATGGCCGGCCTGGCCTGGGAGCTGAAGATGCCCAAACTCATCGGCGTGAAACTGACCGGCAGGATGAGCGGCTGGACCTCCGCCAAAGACATTATCCTGAAAGTGGCCGGGATACTCACCGTGAAAGGCGGCACCGGAGCCATCGTCGAATACTTCGGGCAGGGCGCTGACAGCCTCAGCGCTACGGGTAAAGGCACCATTTGTAATATGGGCGCCGAAATCGGGGCGACCTGCTCGCTGTTTGCCTACGACGAAAAAATGGCCGCATACCTGAAAGCCACCGACCGGGAAGAAGTAGCCGCACTCGCAGATGGCATCAAAGACTACCTGCGGCCCGACAAAGAAATTTACGCTGATCCTCAAAAATACTATGACCAGGTGATCGAGATCAACCTGAACGAACTCGAACCCCACGTCAATGGTCCCTTCACACCTGATCTGGCCTGGCCCATCAGCAAATTTGCAGAGGCCGTCAGAGCCAATAACTGGCCCGAGCGGCTCGAAGTTGCCCTCATCGGCAGCTGTACCAACTCTTCTTACGAAGACATCAGCCGTTCGGCTTCCCTGGCACAACAGGCTATCGACAAAAACCTGAAGACCAAGGCTGAATTCACCATCACACCGGGTTCCGAACAGGTGCGTTATACCATCGAAAAAGACGGCTTCCTGAAGACCTTCGACAGCATCGGCGGCATAGTACTCGCTAATGCCTGCGGTCCCTGTATCGGTCAGTGGGCACGTCACATCGATGACCCCAACCGGAAAAACTCTATCATCACTTCCTTCAACCGGAACTTCGCCAAACGTAACGACGGACTCGCCAGCACCCATGCTTTTGTCGCCTCTCCCGAAATCGTTACCGCTTTCGCCATTGCCGGTGACCTCACTTTCAATCCCCTCAAAGACAAATTAAAAAATGAAAAGGGCGAAGAAGTGATGCTCGACGAACCTACCGGCGTAGAACTGCCGCCAAAGGGTTTCTCCGTAGATGACGCCGGCTATCAGGGCCCTGCAAAAGACGGAAAAGGTATACAGGTCGCGGTAAAATCCGACTCTCAGCGCCTTCAGCTGCTGGCGCCTTTCCCTGCCTGGGAAGGAACCGATCTGAAAGGCTTGAAACTGCTGATCAAAGCCAAAGGAAAATGTACTACCGACCATATTTCCATGGCTGGCCCCTGGTTAAAATTCCGTGGTCACCTGGACAATATCTCCAACAATATGCTCATCGGCGCCGTCAACTTCTTCAACGACAAGACGGATTCCGTTAAGAACGAGCTGACCGGTGAATATGGCCCCGTGCCTGCCACAGCAAGGGCCTACAAGGCTGCCGGTATCGGCTCCGTGGTCGTAGGCGACGAAAACTACGGGGAAGGTTCTTCCCGCGAACACGCCGCCATGGAACCCCGCCACCTGGGTGTACGCGCCATCGTAGTCCGGAGTTTCGCCCGCATCCACGAGACCAACCTGAAGAAACAGGGTATGCTCGCACTCACCTTTGTCAATAAAGAAGACTATGGTAAAGTTCAGGAGGACGATAGCATCGATATCGTCGGACTCAAAAGCTTCACTCCCGGCAAGCCACTCACCCTGGTGCTGAACCACAAGGATGGCAGCAAGGATGAGATCAGCCTCAACCATACCTACAATGAACAGCAGATCGGCTGGTTCAAAGCAGGTGGCGCGCTGAACGTCATTCGATCCCAATTCGCCAAATAAATTTCGCTATTCAGGTCGCCTCGCACACGCGGGGCGATTTTTTTTCACATCCACACCCCCTTACATCCACGCAAAAGCGTCCCCCGAAGGCACATGCGTCGCCGTTATCCCCGGCGCCTTTTGCTTCAACACCGGTATCAACCACTGCAGTCCCGCCTCTTCACTCACGGAATGCCCCAGCACGATAAGACTTATTTTTTGCCCCTGGTAGCGGGCATCCCGGATATATTCGCTGGTCTCCCATTCATTCAATTCCCCGCAGATAAACACATCGGGCTCATATTTCTGCAACCAGCCGATCTGGGATTTGCCGCCCGCCGCACCCGGAGAAAGAACGACCCGGTGGCAGGCCTGCGCCGGATCACCAATATATTTCAGCTTGTCGATCCCCAATTTTGCCTTCACATGCATAATGATTGCCTGCAAAGAAGCCGTGGGTATTTCAACCAAAGGCGGATTGCCCTCAGAATAATACTTGTCCCAGCCCAGGGCATTCATAACCCCCATCCTAACCCCATCCGGCTGGTGCCGGTGCAGCCCGTCGTGGAAACGCCATACTACAATCCCATGTTTATCCAACAATTCTTTTTTATACTTCAACACCGGATCATCCCCCAGCCAGCTTGTTTCATCCAGGTGGTTATAAAATGTCGGTTCGTGTGCAATGATAAAGTTGGCGCCCAGGCTGATCGTCTTTTCTATCACGGCATCGGTAGCAAACATGGTAGTGACGATCCCTTTCACCGGCTGCTCAGGATCGCCGGCCTTGATCGTATCCACCGTTTGCGGAAAAGGCGCGCCGGGAATATCCGCCTGCAGATTATCGATGACCTGCCGGATCGTCAGCGCAGGACGATTGACCCCCACAGCCTCATTCTCTTTCACCCCGCTGCCGGCATGCAAGCCTTCACCCTGCCCCGGGCCCCGCACCGACGCAACCACTCTCCCCCGCGGCAGCGCAATAGCCGCAACCGAGGCCAGCGCAGTCGACAAAAAATCCCTTCTTTTCCAGCCGTTCCCGGCCCTTCCCTGATTAAAGTATCGTTTAAACATGACTCGTTAGTTAAATATGATTAAATATAAGGTTTATCTTTTGGCCTGACATTACAATCAGCTAATTTTAGACACTCAGTTAATTTGAAAATTTTCCTTATGCACCCTCGCCTGTTCTGCCTCGTAATCCTTACTGTCATCCATTTCGCCAGCTACTCCCAACCCGGCGGCCCAACACAGCCCCTGTCCTCCGCCACCGGTCGCCACCACTCCTCCACCCCCGCTGAAAAACTCGCCGTCATCGGTTACTACGCCGGCCGCAACACCGCCATCGACAGTTTCGCTACCGAAAAACTGACCCATATTATTTATAGCTTCTGCCACCTGAATGGCAATCTCCTCTACGTCAACAATGCCAACGACACCGCTACTATCCGGCGCCTCGTCGCGCTAAAAGATAAAAACCCCAACCTGAAAGTGATCCTTTCCCTGGGCGGCTGGGGCGGCTGCAAAACCTGCCCGGATGTGTTCGCAACAGACAGCGGGCGCCGGGACTTCGTCCGCAGCGTCCGCGAACTGACCGACTATTTCCATACGGATGGGCTCGACCTGGACTGGGAATATCCCGCCCTGGAAAATGTCCCCGGTTATCCCTACACCCCGGAAGACAAAGATCATTTTACGGCATTGATCAAATTATTGCGGAAAGAGCTTGGCCGGAAAAAAGAGATCAGCTTCGCTGCCGGAGGTTTTACCGATTATCTCAAGACATCCATCGACTGGAAGGAAATAGCCCCCCTGGTCAACTATATCAACCTGATGAGCTACGATCTTGTCAACGGTTATAGCACCCGGACAGGACATCACACCGGACTATACTCCACGCCCGAACAGCTGGAATCCACCGACCATGCAGTACGATATCTCGATTCCATCGGTGTCCCGCTTAACAAAGTGGCCATTGGATTAGCCTTTTATGCCCGCGTGTTCGAGGGGGTTGACAGCATCAACAATGGCCTGTACCAGAGCTGCCGGTTCCTGAACGGCGTTCCCTACAGGAATCAGGCAACCACCCTTTCTCCGGACAGCGGTTATGTATACCATTGGGACCCGGTAGCGCAGGCCCCCTATGCCTACAATGCCGGCCAGCGACGTTTTGCATCCTTTGATGACACCACTTCGATCCGGCTGAAAACCCTCTATGCCCTGCAGAAAAAACTGGGTGGTGTAATGTTCTGGCAACTGACCGAGGACCGCTTTTCCGGTGGCCTGCTGGACATTATTGATAACACTAAAAAACAGGCGATAAAAGGAATAAAAAATTAACTTCACGCATCAAATTTTTCAGATGCGCTATCATCCGCGGTTGGCCTTATCACTATTGCTGGCGCTGGGCCTGACATCCTGTGGCCCTTCTAAAAAAATAAGCTTACCATCAGCCCAAAACTCCGCGGCCTATCCATCCGACGCCCTACCCGCCCTTCCTCCTTCGGAAATTGACCTGCCCATCAAAATAGCCGGCAGGCCGCTGCTGGCAACCACAGACTCCCTGATACCCAAAGAATTTCTTTCCGATGGATGGCCGGCTTACCTGCAAGCTTCCTGTGACTTCCGGTACAAATATCGCTTTGTCCGGTCGGGTTTTACCGTGCATTGTGTTAATAATCGACTATCCGTTGCCCTGCAAGGCAGTTACCAGGTGGCCGGCGGACGTTGCCTCTGTGTAAACAGCAAACCCGTTTCCCCCTGGGCATCCGGTTACTGCGGCTTTGACAAAGAACCCATGCGCAGGATCGACCTTGCCTTCAGCACCCAGCTCAACTTCCAACCGGACTACCGGCTTCGCACCGCTTCCGGCCTGGACCAGTTGAAAGCCCTCGACCGCTGTACGATGTCCGTCTTTTCCCTGGACATGACCCAGCAGATACTCGACAGCATCGGCTCTTCTGTCAACAGCTTTTGCCGGACGCTGGATCAAACCATAGCCAAAATGAACTTTTCCGGCAATCTCCACCAGAACGCAACCCGGGCATGGCAAAGGACGCCCATCGGACCCTACGGCTACCTGGTAATAAACCCCACCGCCATGCGCATCGGAACCCTGAATTATGTCAGGGATACATTTGCCATCAGCATGGGCATCAGCTGCCGCCCCGAGCTTAGCTCCGACAGCACTAATCCGGCCAAACTACCACCCCTGCCCCCTCTGGAGAGCGGAGGCAACCGCGGCGGCGTTACCCTTTACCTGCCCGCCACTTATGATTACGCTTTTATCAACAAGCTGCTGAATGACTCCTTCCGAAACAAATCCTTCGATTACCAGGGTCAAAAGGTTATCCTAAAAGACATGACAGTCAGTGGAATGGGTCATCACCAAATAAAGGTAGAGGTAGATTTTGGCGGCAGCCATGAAGGGAAATTTTTCGTCTGGGGCACTCCCACGCTGGATACAGCCAAGCAGGAACTTCGGGTGCCCGATATCCAATATGAACTGAAAAGCAAGGAATTGTTGATTAAACTGGGCAAAATTCTTTTTAAAAACAAGATCCGGAGCAACGTCAGGGGAAATAGTTTCCTCGACCTGGCCGCCCTGCTCAAAGCCAATCTGCCCACGCTCAACGCCCAACTCAACCGCTCCCTGGCCCCCGGTCTCTTCACCACCGGCGAGGTCAAAGAACTAAAGATGATCGGCCTCCAGGCCGGAGAAAAAGCTATCCAGGCCCAGGTCTTCATAAAAGCCGATTTATCCGTCACCAGCACCCGCCTGCCGCGATAAATCATCCTCCATCCACCCTCAAAGGACAAATCATTTCCCAGGCATTTTCGGCCTCCCAGGCTAAGTCCCTGTCTATCAACTTCACCGCAATAAACGCATTCCTCACCGAAACAAAGCAACCATTAACATTTCATTTGCGTATCTATCAAATTAGGAAAACTAGTTTGCACGTTGTTACTATCTACCACTCAACTACAGCAAACCCGAATTGATCACAGGAAACACGCCAATACACGCATTAATAGACGGCTGCCGTGCCAATGACCGTGCCAGCCAAAAAGAGCTATATAATATGCTCAAGGATTATGCTGTGAAAATATGCTACCGTTATCAAAATAACCTTGAACATGTGGAAGAGATTATGAACGAGGGATTTATAAAGCTTTTCAAAAATATTCATCAATTCGAAGAGTCCCGCCATATCGATGTCCTGGCGTCCCTGAAAGGATGGTTCAAACGGATCCTGGTCAATACTTGTATCGACCATTACCGGAAAAATGCCTCCTATATCAATGGGCAGATGTTATCCGAAGATGCAGAGAACATTGCAGACAAACAGGAGACGGGAATCGATATACTCTCCTATAAAGAGATCATAGAAGCCATCCGGCAGTTGTCACCTGCCTATCGTACTGTTTTCAATTTATTTGTCATAGAAGGGTTGACCCACGAAGAGATATCAACGCACCTGGGTATTTCCATCGGGTCCTCCAAATCCAATCTATCGAAAGCCAGAGAAAACCTCAGAAAAATCCTTGTAAAAAAAACTGACCATAAAGCTTATGTTTAACCTCTCCGATAAAGATTTGGACCGCTTGAGTCGGGAAGCGGCCCAGGAACATGACCCGGGGGACGTTTTAGGCTCCCGGTCCTGGGACAAGCTGGAACCCCGGCTGGATAGAGACCTGGGCAAAGCCGGTCCGAACCCTCTGCGGAGCGTTCGTCGCTTTGCCTATTACTATGTGCCAGCCATCCTGCTGGTCGCAGGGGTCTTCTATTTCGTCAAACAAAGCCATAGATCCAAACAGAATGAACCATCCGGAAGCCCGCCTTCCGCAAAGACCCAATCTACTCCGGCCACAGCTACTCAACCTGTTTCACCATCTCAAAATCCAGAACATAACATAAATTCTACACCTTCTGCTCCTTCATCCGCCGCAGCCGATTCTGCTATAGCTAATCCCGCTACTGCTAATCCTGCTACTGCTAATCCTGCTATTCCCAACCCTGTCGCAGCTAATCCTGCTGCCTCTGCCCCTTTCGCGGCCTCACCGGGTCATTCCCCAACAATCGCACCTGCTCACACCGGCACATCCACCCCGGCCCATCCCGGAAGAACGGTCCATTACCCCGGCACCGCCTCCGCAGGCCATGCCAATACCGATAAAACCAGCGGGCAGGCAGCAAGCACGTCGATAAATACAACAGCGCAAAACACATATTCAAACCCAACGCGTTCCGCGAAACCAACTCACTTCGGCAAACGAGGCAAAGGAAAAAATAACGCCCTGCCCTCCGCAGCCACTTCACCCGCAGACCGCACCGCAACCGGCGAAACCACCAACAACACCAAAACCGGAGCCTCCACAGCGGGTTCGAAACCCGGAGCCCCCGGAACCTCTTCGTCCGCCAATGCCCCTGCAACCACAAATTCCAACCAACCCCGTGAACTGACCCTCTCGGTTATACGTGGCCCCCGGTCATTAAAGCAACGGCCTTCTATCAATGATTCAGCCCTTCGCACCTACACCGCCAAAGCCTCCGTTTCCACCATACAGCCCGGTAAAAACAAGAGCCTGCGGATAAACAGAAGCCTGCAATTTGGCTTGTCCGTTGCGCCGGACTTCTCCTCCGTCAACTCCCTGGCCGGCGACAAACCCGGCAGCAGCATCGGCCTTACCCTCGACTACCAGTTTGCCAACCATTGGTACCTGAGCACCGGCCTGCTCCTCGACAAAAAGAACTATGCCGCCCGGCCACAAGACTACCACGTGCCCCACGATTATTACTGGATGAACAATTTGATTAACGTAGAATTTGTGAAAGGCTCCTTCAATATGCTGGAAATACCGCTGAACCTGCGTTATGACTTCAGCACCACGGGCAGCACCCTCTTTTTCGCCAGCGCAGGTTTCTCTTCCTACCTGCTGGCCGGCGAAAATTCTAATTATTACTTCAATTTATTTGGACGGGACGTTTGCAGGAGTTTCAACTATTCCAATAAGAACTACTTGTTCTCGTCAGTGAACCTATCGGTAGGCGTGGAGACGGGCATTAGCAATAACCTGTCCCTGCTGATCGCACCATACGTCAAGCTGCCTTCCGGCAGCATCGGTTTTGGGCAGGTACAAATGAATAGCGTCGGCATCAATTTTGCGCTGAAATTTGCCCCCGTGATCAGCCGGAAGCGGAAATAGTCGCGCACTCGCCGGCCCAAATCCGCCCATCATCGGGCAAGCCCGGCCTCCAGGCCGCCCCCGCTCATGGCGCCATCTCAAACCATACGGGCTTCTCATTATTCCAATCCCCATTGTAATTAATGAAAAGCTCTTCCCCGGCCTTAATAGCCCGGACCGTCTTCACCGATATCAGCTGCTGGTCATAATCCATTTCATACTCGCAGTTGGACCGGTAAGAGTGATTATACAAGGGAATATAGCCCAGCGCCATACAGCACCCCTTCTTGCGCAGCCCCCATTCAAAAATATAATCATGCAGGAGCGTCTGATCCAATAACACCCGATCCTCCCCCGTCATAACGATTACCGGAGATACCTCGATGACAGTTCCCTTTTTAATAGCAGTGGACGTAAACACCCCCCTCCCCCTTTCCCCGGTAGGTGCAACGAACAGATGAGGTAGGATCATTCTATAAAAGCATTTGATTTTTAGCGGGTCAAGTTACCATTTTTTGCCTAATTAACATTTTGACGTAGGTTTGACCTATGTCTTCAGAAACCGAACAAATCGAATGGAAAGAACAGTTCCTGGAGGTCATTCAATCAGAAGATGTCCTGGCCATCAGGGAATTCCTGAACAACCAGAACATCAGCGACGTGGCCGAGCTGATATATGAATTTCCTGACTTCGAAAGTCAGATTATCGGTAATTTAAACATTCACCGGGCTTCCAGCACGTTTAAAATCCTCGACGTCCCCACCCAGAAAAGGATCATACAGGAATTACCCGCCTTCAAGACTGCCGAGCTCCTGAACGATCTCTCCGCCGATGACCGGACCTCCTTCCTCGAAGAGCTGCCCAGCGAAGTCGTAAAGGAATTGATCAAAACCCTGGATCCGGAAGAAAGAAGGATCACCCTGTCGCTGCTGGGCTACCCGGAGCGCAGCGTCGGCCGGTTGATGACACCCGATTACATCGCCGTGGAAAAGGATTGGACCGTAAAAGAAGTCATCGAACATATTCGGGAAGTAGGAAAAGACTCCGAAACCATCGACGTTATTTATGTCGTAGACGATAAAGGGTACTTTATCGATGACGTCCGGATCCGGGAAATTATCCTTGCCAACCCGGAAAAAAAGATCGAAGACATCATCGACAACCGCTACATCGCCCTGAATGTCAATGACGACCAGGAAACAGCCAGCGAAGCTTTCAAAATGAACAACCGCGTGGCCCTGCCCGTGCTCGACAATAACAATATTATGCTGGGGATCGTGACCATCGATGACGTACTCTGGATCACCCAGGAAGAATTCTCCGAAGACATTCAAAAGATAGGGGGTACCGAAGCCCTGGATGAACCCTACCTGGAAATAGCCCTCACAAAGCTGTTCAAAAAAAGAGTCGTCTGGCTGGTCGTGCTTTTTCTCAGCGAAATGCTGACGGCTACCGCTATGGGTTATTTCGAAGAAGAAATCCAGCGAGCCGCAGTACTGGCCCTCTTCATCCCCCTGATCATTTCCAGCGGCGGCAACAGCGGTTCCCAGGCTTCAACCCTGATCATTCAGGCCATGGCAATAGGAGAGATCACTATCGCCGATTGGTGGAGAGTGATCCGGCGGGAGTTCCTGTCCGGCCTGATGCTGGGAACCGTGTTGGGTCTCATCGGTTTCACCCGGGTCATCCTATGGAACCTGATTCTCCACTCCTATGGCCCCCATGGCATCCTGGTGGCTGGTACGGTAGGATGTTCCCTGATCGGTGTGGTATTATGGGGCACCCTCGCCGGAAGTATGCTGCCCATCATATTAAAGAAATTCGGCGCCGACCCCGCTACCTCCTCAGCGCCTTTTGTCGCAACACTGGTAGACGTTACCGGCTTAATCATCTATTTTTCCGTCGCCTTCATTATCCTGCACGATACCTTGCTTAAACCGGCCTGAGACAATCTCTTACCGATTATCGAAAAGCCTAATTTGTTAAAGGCCCGCCATCCGCCAACCAGGCGCCGTTTTCTTCGTATCTTATTATGTTAACGCGATTATTTCTTTTAAACCCGGAGCCTCAAATCCAGTCTAACAGCCGTAATCCAGTTTAATTAATTCGCCCGGCCACTTAAAAGACATTATCTCCGGGCAAAATCGAGTACAATGAAACACAAAATACTAGCCCCCCTACTCATCCTCTTACTCGCTGCAACCTCCGGCTTTGCCCAACACCGGTCTTTCGGCGGCGGTGGCGGTGGCATCCATTCATTCGGCGGCGGCGGCGGTGGCTTCCGGGGCGGAGGTGGAGGCTTCCGCGCAGGCGGAGGTTATGGCGGCGGCGGAAGAGGGTATGTCGGTGGCAGCGGCTTTCGCGGCGGCGGTTATGTAGGCGGAGGTTACCGCAATGGGTACCGCGGCGGGTATGCCGGCAGCGGCTACCGGGGTGGTTATGGACACGGCTACCGCGGCGGTTACGGCTACCGGGGCGGCTATTATGGTGGCTATCGCGGCGGCTATGGCTACGGATCCAATTGGGGATTTGGCTTCGGACTTGGATTTGGCCTGGGTTATGGCTGGCCCTATTATTATGGGTACCCCTATGGTTATGGCTATCCTTATTATACCTACCCACCGGCAGTCGCACCAGCCCCCTATTATGACGAAGACTATGACGATCCGGTCGATCCCTACGGCGATGGCACCCCCTCACAACGCCCACAACAACGTCGCAACGAAAACAACAACAACAACGAAGACAATTACAACGACAACAACAATAATAATAACAATAACAACAACTATTCGAACCCCGACAGCCTCTCTAACAGACCAGGCACCAATAATACACCTTCCTCTTCCTATCAGTCCCCCCGTTCTACAGAGAAAGTCTGGGTCAAAGCGCACTGGAAAAATACCAGCAGCGGCTGGGTATGGATAGACGGTTATTGGAAAGCACGATAATATAAAAACATTTTTTTAAGAGCCCCGGCATAACCGGGGCTCTTTTTATTTCATATTATTGTCTAATATTGCCCCCGGCTAAACTTGCTAAAAAATTAAATTCTATGTGTGGCATTGTAGCTTACATCGGTCCAAGGGAAGCCTATCCCATCATTTTAAAAGGCCTCAAACGCCTGGAATACCGGGGTTATGACAGCTCAGGAGTAGCCCTTCTCAACAATGACCTGCGCGTTTACAAAAAGAAAGGAAAAGTCGCAGAGCTCGAAGACAGCCTCGTAGGCAAAGACCTGCACGCCCATGCCGGCATGGGTCACACCCGCTGGGCAACACACGGCGAACCAAACGACCGCAATGCGCACCCCCACAGCAGCGCCAGCGGCCGGCTGGCCATGATCCACAACGGCATCATCGAAAACTACACCCAGCTCAAGAACGAGCTCGTCCGGAAAGGTTATCAGTTTAAAAGCGATACCGACACCGAAGTATTGCTCAACTTTATCGAAGACATCCAAAAGAACAACAGCTGCGGGCTGGAAGAAGCCGTCCGCATCGCCCTCAAGAGAGTCGTCGGCGCCTATGTCATCATATTATTAGACAAAGAGTCTCCGGATACGATCATCGCTGCCCGCAAAGGCAGCCCCCTGGTCATTGGGATTGGCAAAGGCGAACACTTCCTTGCTTCAGACGCCAGCCCCATCATCGAGTATACCAAAGAAGTAGTATACGTCAACGATTATGAACTCGCCATCCTCAAAGCCGACGAGCTCATCCTCAAAAACCTGGGCAATGAGAAACTAACCCCCTATGTGCAGAAACTGGACCTGGAACTGGCAGCCATCGAAAAGGGCGGTTACGATCATTTCATGCTCAAAGAGATCTTCGAACAGCCCGATACTATCTTCGATTGCCTGAGAGGTCGCCTCGATGCCACCAAAGGCACCATCACCATGGCAGGCATCCAGCAGAACATCGAAAAGCTGAGCAAGGCCCCCCGCATCATCATCATCGCCTGCGGTACCAGCTGGCACGCAGGCCTCGTAGCCGAATACGTCTTCGAAGAATTGTGCCGCACCCCCGTAGAAGTGGAATATGCTTCGGAATTCCGCTACCGCAACCCCGTCATCCATCCCGGTGACGTCATCATCGCCATTTCCCAGAGCGGGGAGACGGCCGACACCATCGTCGCCATCGAAAAGGCCAAACAAAACGGGGCCTTTATCCTGGGAGTAGTCAATGTAGTAGGCTCCTCCATCGCCCGTATCTCCGACGCCGGCGCCTATACGCATGCCGGTCCCGAAATCGGCGTGGCCAGCACCAAGGCATTTACCGCACAGCTCACCGTGCTCACCATGATCGCCCTGAAAGTAGCAAAAGAAAAAGGCACCATCGATACCACCCGGTACATGCAATTGCTGAACGAACTACATTCAGTGCCCGAGAAAGTCAGGGAAGTGCTCAAGCTCAGCGAGCCCATAAAAAAGCTCGCCAAAAAATACAGCGACGCCAAAGATGCCCTCTATCTGGGCCGGGGCTACAATTTCCCGGTCGCGCTGGAAGGAGCCCTAAAGCTGAAAGAGATCAGCTACATCCACGCCGAAGGATATCCCGCCGCCGAGATGAAACACGGCCCGATCGCCCTCGTCGACGAACACCTGCCTGTTGTATTCGTGGCTACAAAAGACTCCTATCACGAAAAGATCATCAGCAATATCCAGGAAATAAAAGCACGGAAAGGAAAAGTCGTTGCCGTCATCAGCCAGGGCGACGATATCATCCAAAAAATGGCCGATGACTGCATGATCATCCCGGAGACCGACGAACTCATCGCTCCCATCCTGAGCGTCATTCCCATGCAATTGCTCGCCTACTATATAGGTGTCGCCAAGGGATACGACGTCGACAAACCCCGTAACCTGGCCAAGAGTGTAACAGTGGAATAAGCGCGGCATCAGCGCACCAATGGAGCAAACACCATCAACGCCTTCTGACATGAACGAGATTAAAAAAAGCCCGATCAACTCCTTAGGTTATCAATTCATCGATAGCCAATATCTGCCCAAGGGAAAAGACGAATACTACCTGCGTGAAACGCAAAACAGGAGTGGCATCGGCTACCGGCAGCTGACAGCCTACGAGATCGAAGTGCTGGTACGTAACCGCAACACCTCAGCCAACTGGAATGACATCCTGGTTTCGGACGCTTTTGCGCCCGAGCTGGTGCAGAATTGTAAGTTCTTTGGCCTCGTCCGGATAGGCAGACTCGATCCCCTGTTTCTTGAATTTCACAACTTGCGCCGGCCAGTCGGTCTGTATAACAGTACCATCATCAGCTGTGACTTCGGTGACAATGTCTGCATCGACAACACCAACTACCTGTCCCATTATATCATTGGCAACGAGGTCATGATCGTCAATACCAACGAAATGGCGACGACCGCCATCGCCAAATTTGGAAACGGCATTTTAAAGGAAGGTGAGGAAGAGTCCATCCGCATCTGGCTGGAAGTATGCAATGAAAACGGCGGCCGAAGCATCATTCCCTTCAATGGCATGTTACCCGGCGATGCCTGGTTATGGAGTCGCTTCCGGGATGACGGGATACTACAGGATAAACTAAAAGAATTCACCGCATCTGCATTCGACAACCGCCGGGGTTACTATGGCAAGGTCGGCGACCGGACAGTCATCAAGAACTGTAAGATAATAAAAGACGTATGGATCGGCAGCGACGCCTACCTGAAAGGCGCCAACAAATTAAAAAACCTGACCATCAATTCTTCGCCGGAAGCCAAGTCACAAATAGGAGAAGGATGCGAAATGGTAAATGGGATCGTGGGTTTCGGGTGCCGGGCCTTCTACGGCGTGAAAGCCGTCCGCTTTATCATGGCTTCCCATTCCCAGCTGAAATACGGCGCCCGTCTCATCAACTCTTACCTCGGGAACAACGCCACCATCTCCTGTTGCGAAGTGCTGAACTCACTGATCTTTCCCGCACACGAACAACACCACAACAACTCCTTTCTCTGCGCCGCCCTGGTGATGGGACAAAGTAATATGGCGGCCGGCGCTACCATCGGCTCCAACCACAACTCCCGGAGCCCGGATGGAGAGATCATCGCCGGCCGGGGCTTTTGGCCAGGCCTTTGCGTCAGCCTGAAACACAATTCCCGCTTCGCCTCTTTCTCGATCCTCGCCAAAGGAGACTATCCGGCCGAGCTGGATATTCCAATTCCTTTTGCCCTCATCAGCAACGACGTCAGCAAGGACGAGCTCATCGTGATGCCGGCTTATTGGTTCCTCCACAACATGTATGCGCTGGCCCGCAATTCCTGGAAATACACCGACCGGGACAAACGCATCGACAAGATGCAATTGCTGGAATTCAATTTCCTGGCTCCCGATACGGTAAATGAGATGCTGCAGGCCCTGAAGCACCTCGAAAAATTCACCGGTCAGGCCCTCGTACGCCAGGAAGGAAAAACAAAAAAGTATACAGACGAAGAGCTTATTCAGTTGGGAACAGAAGTGCTGACAAGGTCCCCCGACAAAATAAACGACCTGGAGATCCTCGCCGAAGGCTGGGAAAACAGTGACCGGAAAGTCAGACTGGTAAAGGTATACCAGGCATGGACCTTGTTCAGGCAGCTAATAGTGCACCACGCCGCCAACCAACTCCTGAGCCTGGTCCGGGAAAAGAATATCCGCAGCTTTTTAGCATTACAACAGGCTTTACCGGCAAATCTATCCCTGGCCGGCTGGGTCAATGCCGGCGGTCAGCTCATCCGCGAATCCGAATTGCAGCGACTCATCGGCCATATCCATAGCGGGAAAGTAAAAAGCTGGGAACAGGTGCATCAGTTCTACCAGCGACAGGGAGAACAATACGGCGCTGATACGCTGCAGCACGCCCTGGCTGCATTAAAAACAGTCACGGGCCTATCCCTGCGCCGGGCGAAAAAAGAAGAACTTAACAACCTGCTTCAGCAGAGCTTAGCCACCAAAGAATGGATGACCAAAGAGATATATACGTCCCGCGCAAAAGACTATACCAATCCTTTTCGTCAAATGGTGTATGAATCTACGGAAGAGATGAATGCCGTCATTGGCCGGCTGCAGGACAATAGCTTTATCCGGCAGGAAAAAGAAGCGCTGAAAAAATACCGCAAAGAAGTCGAAAAAATAATCGGCTTCCAGCCCTAGACCGGAAGCCGACGCTGTTTACATTTTCTTAGTCGTGTCCGTAGCAGCGGAATCCTTCTTCATCATGGAAGAATCAGCGCTTGCCTTAACAGAATCCGGAGCCTTCAAGGTCGCAGAATCTGCAGACGCGGTAGGAGAAGCGGAAGCATCTGCACTACTATTGTTACAAGCGGCCATAGCCACAGCTACAGCAATTACGGCTAATACTTTCTTCATGGGAAAATTTCGTTTAAAGATTTTATGGACGCAAAACTAGGGCTTTTCTACTTTTTACGAAAGAAAAGTCGAACAGGGACGCCCTTGAAACTGAAGTTTTCCCTTAGCTTGTTCTCCAGATAATTCTTATAAGGCTGCTTGACGTCATCCGGAAAATTACAGAAGAAGGCAAATGAAGGTACATGTGTCGGCAGCTGGGTGATGTATTTTATTTTCAGCGGATGTCCCCTGACAACCGGCGGGTGATAGGCTTCCACCGCTTTCAGCATCACGTCATTGAGTTCGGAAGTCGGGATCTTACGCTGTTTGTTCTCAAATACTTCGAGCGCGGCTTCAACGGCCTTGAAAATACGCGTCTTTTCGATGACGGAAATAAAGAGAATAGGCAGATCGGTAAAAGGCGCCAGACGTTCTTTCAATTGCTTTTCATAATCCTTGGCCGTGTTGGTCTCCTTTGCGATCAGATCCCATTTGTTGACCAGGACAACAATTCCCTTTCCTTTTTTTACGGCCAAACTGAATATGTTCAGGTCCTGTGCAGTGATGCCCTTGGAGGCATCCAGCAGCAGAAGGCAAACATCCGCTTCATCCATGGCTTTTATCGCCCGGATGACCGAATAGAATTCAAGGTCTTCGTGTACCTTGGTTTTCCGCCGTATCCCCGCAGTGTCGATGAGGACAAAGTCTTTTTGAAACAGGTTGTAGCGGGTATGTATCGTATCACGGGTCGTGCCCGCAATCTCACTGACGATCGTCCTCTCCTGGCCGACCAACGCATTCAACAAAGAGGACTTACCCGTATTGGGTTGACCGATGATCGCAAACTTGGGCACATCGGAGTCCTCAGAATTATCCTGGTCTTCCGGGATTAAAGCGACTATGGCATCGAGCAATTCACCCGTCCCGCTGCCGCTCATCGAAGACAAAAAGAATATCTCTTCAAAACCCAGGCTATAAAATTCTGCCCCTTCCAGCAGCCGGTCGCTGTTGTCCACTTTATTCACGGCCAAAAAGACGGGTTTAGTCGTCCGGCGCAGAACGTCCGCCATAGCCTCATCCAGTGTCGTGATGCCGGTAGCCGAGTCGACCATAAAGATCAACGCATTGGCCTCTTCCAGCGCGATGAGCACCTGTTTTTTTATCTCCTGCTCGAATACATCATCACTATCAGGGACAAAACCGCCCGTATCGATCAGGTTAAAACTTTTGCCGATCCATTCGGCCACTCCATACTGCCGGTCACGGGTCACACCGCTCACATCATCTACAATAGCTTTGCGCTGTTCGAGCAAACGATTGAAAAATGTACTTTTCCCCACGTTGGGCCGGCCTACAATGGCCACTGTAAATCCGCTCATATACTATTTAATTATACCCGTATTCCTTCAAAAACATATCCGTGTCCCTCCACTTCGGCCTCACCTTCACAAAAAGTTCCAGGAATACTTTCCGATTGATAAATTCTTCTATATCCTTCCGGGCTTCCGAACCCAGGCGTTTGATCATTTTGCCGCCGTCACCCAAAATAATCCCCTTTTGCGTTTCCCGCTGCACGATAATATCGGCCCTCACCTTGGTCAGCGTGCTTTTCTCCTTGAACTCCTGCACCAGGACGGTCGCCTGATAAGGGATCTCATCTCCATAAAGCAGGAATATCTTTTCCCGTATCATTTCACCCACAAAGAACTTGACCGGCAGATCGGTCAGGTCATCCCCCTCAAAAAAAGGCTGGCCTTCCGGCAAATATCGCAGGACGGTATCCAGCAGACCCGGAACATTTGTTTTTTTTAAGGCAGAAAGCGCAACAATCTCTTTACAATAGGGCTTTCCCGTAAAAAAAGCACGGGCCTCCGTTATTTTTTCAGCCGCCATTCCGTCTATCTTGTTGAGTACGACGATGGCAGGCGCCTTCAACCGCAGCGCCTGAAACAACTGGTCGTTCTCTTCCCAATTGTCCCGGATGTCCAGCAACAACAGGCCCAGATCGGCATCCTCCAAAGAGTTCTTTACGGCCTGCATCATTTTTTCATGCAGCTTATACCGCGGCTCGATGATACCCGGGGTATCAGAAAAAATGACCTGGTAATCCTTTTCCGTCAGGATACCCTTGATACGATGCCGGGTCGTCTGCACTTTGGGAGATACAATAGCCAGCTTCTCCCCCATGAGGGCATTGAGCAAGGTGCTTTTCCCTGCATTAGGCTTACCAAATATGCTTACAAATCCGACTTTCATAAATACTACTACTAATATAATACTATTCTCTTCGCCACTGTCTTCCCGGCTGGTCGCTTCCTGTTCGCGGCATCCTCCTCCTGCCTGCCCTCCGCTTGTCGGGGCAGTTCCTTCCCGGCTGATTCGCTTCCTGTTCGCTGGGTGGCTGTTTCGTACCGATGCCGTTGGCATCTGCTAGGGCCAATAATTTGGGACCTCGGCTGGGGTCCCCGTAAATAAAAAAGACCTCAAGCCGAGGTCCTTTGTTGCGAAGGGTGGGATCGAACCACCGACCTTCGGGTTATGAGCCCGACGAGCTACCGCTGCTCTACTTCGCGATGTGGACGGCAAAGGTAGGACCATTTGATTCCCCCACCAAAAAATACAGATTCTTTTTTCCAACCCTGCCACTCAAAACCTCCAACTCCATAATCCTCAACTCCATCAAAACCCTCAACCGCATCCAACCCCACCCATCCCCCTGCCTGCTCTTTTTCCCATTACCGTAAACCGTTTTCCGCTTTGCGGCAGGAGTTCTCCGCCTTGCGTTCTTCTTTTGCACCATGAAAAGACTCATAGCTGTCCTGACAGCCAGTGCGCTGACAACGACAGGGATATATGCCCAGCAACAGCAGCCCTACCGGACTCCCGCACAGAAATTGATACTCACCAGCGAGGATTCTCTCAACAACAACACTGCCAAAAATAAAACGGTCATTTCCGGTTATGGAAGCGCCTTTTATCAACGGGATTTCAAACAACACCAGGCTACCGTCACCCTCGACAGGCTGGTCCTGTTCGTCGGACATAGCTTTAATGAAAAGATCAGCCTTTTCACCGAGCTGGAAGTCGAAAACGCCATCGTAGCCGGAAATTCCAGCGACGAACCATCCAGCGGCCGGGGAAGTGTCGCCATGGAGCAGGCCTTCCTTAAATTCAACCTCAACGCTCGCCAATACCTGGTGGCCGGTCTGTTCACCCCCCGCATCGGCATCACCAATGAAAATCACCTGCCGGTAAACTTCAATGGCGTCGAACGGCCGATAGTCGAGCAAATGATCATCCCCACGACCTGGCGGGAGATTGGCGTCGGACTCTACGGCAGCCTCGACCGCCTGCCCCTTAATTATAGTGTCGCAATAGTAAATGGCTTAAACAGCGCCAATTTCCAACACGACACCGGCCTGGGAGAGGGACTGGGACTGGGCAGCAATGCCAACGCCAATAACCTGGCTATCACCGCCTCCGTACAATACAGGATCAGCGATCTTAAATTCCAGCTCGCCGGTTACATGAGCGGAACCGTAGGCCTTAGCCAACGCAGCGCAGACAGCCTCAACGTAGGCCTGCAAACCGGCGCCTTCGGAACACCGCTATACCTCGGCGAGTTCGATGTGCAATATGCAAAGAACGGTTTTTCCGCTAAGGCGCTCGGCGCCTACATCGCCTACCCCGACGCGGACAAGATCTACCGGGCCTATGCAAAAAGCATCGGATCGGGGATGTATGGCGCCTACCTGGAATTAGCCTATGACTGGCTGCACCACCTGGGCTCCCCCAAACAATTTATCACCTTTGCCAGGGCAGAAGCCCTGGACCTCAACTCCCAATTACCCACCCTGCAAAAACAAGAAGACCAGTACGACGGCACGCTCAAACAAACACACGTCATCGCGGGCATCAGCTATTTCCCCATCCCCAATGTGGTAGTCAAAGCAGACGTCCGGCTAATGCATACAGGAGCACAAAACCCCGCGCTGGTGATCAATCCGCCACCCAACACCCTGCCTTACCAGCAAAACAAACAGCTTCTCAACATCGGTTTCGGTTATTCTTTTTAAATCCCAAATGCAACGCAAAAATCCCATGTTACGCAGAGACTTTATCAAATCCTCATGTACCACCTGCCTGCTCGCAGCAACAGGCTGGATGCTGCCCGCCCTGACTGGCTGTGGCCCCGCCGCCTACCCCGTGTTCAGTACTGAAGAAAAAGAAGACCGGATCGAAGTCCCGGCCGACGCTTTTGCCAAAGGGCCGCTGGTACTGGTCAGACCTAAAGGTTGGTTCTATTCCATCGCCCTGCGTAAGGAGGAAAATAATACCTACACAGCGATGCTGCTCAAATGCACCCACCAGGACAATCAGCTGACGGCTTCTTCAGACGGCTACAGCTGCAGCCTGCACGGCAGCGCTTACAACAAAAACGGACGGGTAGTAAAAGGTCCTGCCGAACGGGCCCTGAAAACCTTCCCCGTCACCTCGAACGCAAATCAATTGATCATCCATACTAAACATAGCTTATGACCCGTATAGTCCTTTCCTCCATTGTCCTCTATTGCCTGGCCTTATCGGCCTGCAACAAGTCTTCTGACTCCGCCACCCCTGCACAAGCTTTCACCCAGGTTGAATCAGACGTACTCAACCAATTCGTAAGCAAGACGGCTTTGCCGCAATATAATGACCTGATGAACGCCGGTATTTCCCTGGATGCCAATATCAGCATCCTGAATACCACCACCACCGATGCTAACCTGCAGGCAGCACAAACGTCCTGGAAAAGCATGCGCCAGGTTTGGGAACGCTCTGAAGGCTTCCTCATCGGACCGGTAGAATCCGGCGACTACGACCCCAATTCCGATACCTGGCCTACCGACTATAAACAAATGGACTCCCTGCTGGCCAGCAACAATCCCCTCGGCGTGACCGACGTCCGGAATCTTCCCCAGACCCTCAGAGGTTACCATCCCATAGAATACCTCATCTTCGGGGAAGGTGGCAGCCGAAAGGCCGGTGAGCTGGATGCCCGCAAAAAGAAATACCTGCTAAGCCTCTCCGCCGACCTGAAAAATAATGTAACCGCATTGTACAATGACTGGACCGGCGCCCCCGTCAACTACGCCGTCATGATCGCGAACGCGGGGCCCGGTGACAACGTCTACTCTTCCCGGCAGGCATTCTTCCTGGACGTTACCGGCGACAACGGGATGGCAGGCATCTGTGACGAAGTGGGAAAACAAAATGAAGACGGGAAAATGTACAACCCCTATTATTCCATGGATTCCTCACTGGCCGAGTCTCCCTATTCCGGCACCAGCCTGAATGATTTTAAAAACAACATCGTCGGTGCACAGCAGGTATACCTGGGTCTCAACGGCGGGAAAGGTATCAAAGACCTCGTAGCAGCCAAAAACAAGGACCTCGACAACAAGATCCAGGCAGCCTTCACCAGCGCCATCAATTCATTCGACAATATCAGCGGCTCCGACAACATGCGTTTTGAAGTAGCTATTTACAAGCGCCGCCCCGCCGTATTGACCACCATGACACAGCTCAACTCCCTGCAGAGCCTGCTGGCGAATGACCTGACGAATTTTATCAAAACATACGTGAAAGACTGACCATGACACAAGCATCTACCCCGCAAAACCCGGGTAACCTCTGTACCCCGCAAATCCCACTTTACTTCCAATGAAAAAATTTTATACCCTATTGGTCCTTGGCGCGCTGGTCTATACCTTCAGCCGATGCAACAAAGCAGGGTTTTTCCCAGACGACGGTTACGACGACCGGCTCAGCGGCGGCTCTTTTACCACGCTGGATGCATCCACACAGGCTTTTAAACAGGCCATCGACGGATTGGACACGAGGCAGGCAAAGATCCACTCCATCGGTGACGGCACCTTCGACCAGGTGTTCGTGGCCGCCCCTGCCCCGCACTTCGGCGGACTAGGCCCCATCTTCAACAATATTTCCTGCATCAACTGCCACCGCAACGATGGAAGTGGTTTTCCCACTACAGGTTCCTCCAACTCAGGTTTGCTGATGCGGATCAGTATCCCGGGAACCGATGAACACGGCGGCCCCCAGCAAGCACCCGGATTTGGCTTGCAGATACAAGACCAGGCCTTACTGGGTATAGTACCCGAAGCCGGCATCAGCATCAGCTATGCTGATACCCCGGTGAGATATCCGGATGGAAATGCACTGTTACTCCGCAGACCGGTATATACCTTGCAAAATCCTTACATCGCTTTACCCGCCGGATTTATGACGTCCCCAAGGCTGGCTCCCCGGCTCATCGGCATGGGACTGCTGGAAAATATTCCCGAAAGCACCATCCTTTCCTTTGTCGATGCCGGCGATAAGAATGGAGACGGCATCACCGGGAAGGCCAACTATGTCTATGACAGCTATACAAAAAAGACCGAACTAGGACGTTTTGGTGTAAAAGCAAACACCTCTACCCTATTGATGCAGGTGGCTACGGCCTACCAGCAGGATATGGGCGTCACCAGTTTTGCACAGCCGGTAGAAAGCGCCTATGGCCAGTCCCAGATGAGCCTCGTAGGAAAAGACGACCCGAATATTGAATTGGTGGACAGCCTGCTCAACTATGTCACTTATTACATACAGACCCTGGCCGTTCCTGCCCGCAGGGATGTGCTGGACAGCGTCAACAAAAAAGGGGCGACCCTGTTCACGCAGGTGAATTGCGCCGGCTGCCACCGTACGACCATGATGACGGGCGTCAACCCCGCTATCAATCTCAGCAGTCAGCGCATCCACCCCTATACGGACCTTTTGGTGCACGATATGGGCGCCGGACTGGCCGACAACAGGCCCGATTTTCTGGCCGGCGGAAGGGATTGGAGAACGGCCCCATTGTGGGGGATTGGCCTGCTCGTCAGAACCAACGGAAATAGCGCCTACTATTTACACGATGGCAGGGCGCGAACCATCGAAGAAGCCATTTTATGGCACGACGGGGAGGCGGTAAAATCCAAACAGCAATTCATGCAATTGACCCGGGCCGACCGATCGGCACTCCTGCAATTCTTATCTTCTTTATAGCGAAAAAGGCCCCGCAGAGGGGCCTTTCATCACGAACTTTTCTTTATCGTACTGGCCCCACTCGAATGGGACTCCGATATAACCCCCTCTCCTTTATAATAAACACTGCTGGCGCCAGACGCATCTGCCTTCAGCTCTTTTTTCACCGTGATCCGGATGTCCGAAGCGCCGGAAGCATGCGCATCACAGCTTTCCACCGTCAGATCATACCCCTTCACATCGCTGGCGCCTGACAGCCGGATGACGGCTAACCCCGCAACGACACCGGTGATATGCGCATCGGATGCACCGTTCTGTTCCAGTTGCAGCGCACCTACCTGGATGGCTCCTTTGAAATCACTCGCGCCGGAAAGGTTAAGCGACAATTTATTCCCGGAGATTACTCCATCGACATAGACATCACTGGCCCCGGAAGCAGTTAGCTTATCCAGGGACGTAAAAGAAACATAGGCTTTGAGCTTGTTATTACCCGTAGAAAAATGCCCGCTTTCCAATCTTATCCGCAGTATGCCGTCTACTATCTCTGTTACAATACGGTCCCGCCATTTGGTATCTCTGGCGCTGACAACAACCTTCTCCTCATCGCCCTGGCTCAGGTAAAGTTCGAAAGCGCTGCTAACATCGATGCCGTGATATCCTTTGACCGGGCGTACCTGCGCATTCGGATCGTGGACGATCGTCTTTTGCGCCTGGCTGCCCAGGACCAGCAAACTACCCAGTAAAAAGACAAATAATTTCTTCATAACATGGCCCAAATTAAGCAAAAAACTAATCTTTCCGGGAGATGCTGCCGGAGCCGCTGGCATGCGATTCACGAACTACGCCACTACCCCTGTAATGAACATCGCTGCCGCCACTGGCGCTTGCAGTCAATTCTTTATTGACGGTAAGAAAGGCATCACTGCCGCCGCTGGCCTCCACCTGGCAGTTGTCTGCCGACAAATCGTAGCCATGGTAATCACTGCCGCCGCTGGCATGGACGAAAAGCCGGGTTGCAGAGCCGCTGACATGGGAGTCAGATCCGCCGGTCTGATAAATGGATAATTCACCAACGATCAGCTTTCCATTGAGGTCACTGCCGCCTGACAAGTCCAGCTTCAGTTTGTCCGACCGGATAACATCCTGGATGTATACATCACTGCCGCCGGAAGCATTCAGACGGTCGATGACCTTACACGAGACATAGGCCTTCAAATGCCTGTTTGACCCATTCCCCCAATGAAACGCCTTATTATCCACATAAATGCGCAACACCCCATCCGCGACATCGGTCCGGATACGATCCCGGAACTCCGGCCCGCTGGCGCTGACGGCAACCGCCTCTTCACCGCCCTGGGTTAAATAAAGATCGACTCCGCCGGATATCTCTATAGCATGAAAACCATGTACATCCCGCTTTTGTGCATTTTTATCATTTATAACCTTATTATCCTGTGCAGTGGCAAAAAGGCAAACAATAGTAAAAACCGAAAGAAAGAAGAAATTTTTCATAAATAGCTTTTTATAAAGACAAAAACCTATAGACAATGTTGCGTCATCCTATCTCCCCGCTCCCACAACCCAAACTTCGGCAATATCCCCCATACTTTCACCTCCCGCAACCACCAAACTTCGCCGGCACTCCGCCCCGCATCCTCCACAAAAATGGAACGGCCATATTCTGCCAAAAGTTACAAGCCCTCCTATAAAAAATAGGCCTATCTTTGTGGTCTGCCCGGAAGCCAGACCATAGGTCTGACCCCGGGCCGTCTCAGATTCCTCGGGGTGCTTCCGCTGTCAGGCGGAGGCTGAGAAATACCCGTAGAACCTGATCAGGGTAATGCCTGCGCAGGGAAGGTGATCCAAATCTATTTTGCTACTCTCCTTCGCAGTATTCCCTTCATTTTATTGTAAGACAACTGAACTAACATGAAGAAGACTATTACTATGTCCCTGCGAACTTTTAGCATTCTCTGCCTGGTAGTCACCACGATCGCCCTCTGCCTGACCGCCACTACCGCAGCCGCGCAAACTCAAACTCCAGGCAAACCCGCACCCGCCGATTCCCTGAAGCTTTTCTTACAACCCGTCGAAGTAAAAGCTTTGCGGGCCGGAGAAAAAGCCCCTTTTACCAAAACCGACATCACCAAAAAACAAATAGAACAGGCCAACCTGGGCCAGGACCTGCCCTTTATTCTCAACCAGACTCCTTCTGTCGTCGTCAATTCGGACGCCGGCAACGGGGTCGGATATACGGGTATCCATATCCGTGGCACGGACGCCACCCGCATCAATATGACCCTGAACGGGATTCCCTACAACGATGCCGAATCACAGGGTATCTATTTTGTCGACCTGCCGGACCTCGCATCTTCCGTGGGTAGTATCCAGATCCAGCGGGGCGTCGGGACCTCCTCCAACGGAGCCGGTGCTTTCGGGGCGACAATCAATTTCTCCACCAATGAATTCAACGAAAAACCCTACGCCGAATTCAACAATAGCTTCGGCTCCTTCACCACCTGGAAGAACACGGTGAAAGTCGGGTCGGGATTGATCGACGGACATTTTACCATTGACGCCCGGCTGTCCCGCATCAGCAGCGACGGATATATCGACCGCGCTGCCAGCAACCTCAAATCATTTTATCTGTCCGCCGCCTGGCTGAGCGAACACTCCTCCATTCGATTTAACATCATCCAGGGAACAGAAAAGACCTATCAGGCCTGGAACGGGATACCCGGCGCCAAACTCTTCGGCGACAAGACCGCACTCGATCAGCACTACGCCGACAATGCAGGCCCCGGAAGCCAGGGTTATCTCTATGCCTCCACAGCAGACTCACTCAATCTCTACAACTCCAACAAACGCACCTACAACTATTTCACGTATCCCAACCAAACAGATAATTACCAGCAAAACCACTACCAGCTATTCTTTAACCACCAGGTCAACCAAAACCTGTCCTTCAACACCGCCGCCTTTCTCACGCGGGGAAAGGGCTACTTCGAAGAATACAAGGAACAGGACAGCTATTCCAACTACGGGCTGACAGGCCCCATCGCCCTGGCCGACACCACCAAAACGACGGACCTCGTCCGCCAGCAATGGCTGGATAATTATTTTTACGGCGGCATCTTCTCCCTGCAATACAAACAGAAGAACACTCAAGTCACCCTGGGCGGCGGCTGGGATAAATACGACGGAAAACACTACGCCAATATCATCTGGACTCAAAACGGCGGCGTCCCCAAAGACTATGTGTATTACAATATTCCCGCCCATAAAACCGACTTTTCCGTTTACGGAAAATGGCAGCAGCAATGGACCTCGCATTTTTCCTCCTTCGCCGACATGCAATACCGGCATATCGGATATGACCTGCAAGGCTTCCAGAACAATCCAACCCTCTTCATCAACAAACACTACGACTTTTTCAACCCCAAAGCCGGGGTCACCTTTACGGGTCATGAATGGCAGGCCTATCTGTCTTATTCCCGGGCCAGCCACGAACCCAACCGGGATGATTTCGAGGCAGGTATGGACCAGCAGCCGAAACCCGAGACCCTGAACGACTTCGAGCTTGGTTTCGAGAAAAAGAACCTTCGTTACTCCTGGGGCGCCACGGTTTTTTATATGATGTATAAGGATCAGCTCGCGCTGACAGGGAAGATAAATAACGTAGGGGCCTATACGAGAAGTAATGTCCCGGACAGCTACCGCCTGGGTATCGAACTGCAGGGCAGCTCTAAAGTCACGGACTGGTTCACGATATCCGGCAACCTCGCCCTCAGCCGCAACAAAATCAGGAACTATACCGAATACATCGACGACTACGACAACGGCGGTCAAAAAAGTTATTTTCACCCACACCCCGACATCGCCTTTTCTCCGGCAATAGTCGGCGGAGCAACCCTGCAGTTCTTCCCTTTCCCCAACTACGAGATCAGCCTGCCCGCCAAATACGTCAGCAAGGAATACATGGATAATACCCAAAACGAGTCCCGCAAGCTCGACGACTATTATGTGCAGGACTTACGCATGATCTATACGCTGAAGTTTCCGATGATCCGGCAGATAGACCTGGTCTTCCAATTAAACAATGTCTTCAACCGGAAATATGAACCCAACGGTTATACCTATAGCTCTTTCTATGGTGGAAGCATAGTAACGGAAAACTTCTATTTCCCGATGGCAGGTACTAATTTTATGCTGGCGGTGAATATAAAATTGTAAATTGAAGTGTAAATAATCACTCCAATTTCTCTCCATGTTACGACCACTGCTGCTGTCTTTTCCCGTGCTGGTTATCGGCATGACCTTGCATATCCAACCTATTTATGCTCAACTTCCGGTCAAGCGCCCCATCAGGCCCGCCGACATCTACCGGCTTCCCGCCATCAGCGATCCCCAGCCATCCCCCGATGGAAAATGGATATCCTATACCCTGTCTACCATTGACTCGTTGAAGGATAACCGCAATTCCGATATCTGGATGGTTAGTTCAGATGGGACCCAAGACATCCAGCTCACTTATAGCCCCGAAGGGGAATCCCGCGCCCGCTGGAGCCCCGACGGCCGGTATATCTCTTTCCTATCTTCGCGCCAGGCAACCGAGCCAACAGCAAAAGGCAGCCAGGTCTGGCTGCTCGATCGCCGCGGCGGAGAAGGCCGGCGACTTACCGATCGCAAAGGCGGCATCAATGATTACGCCTGGAGCCCCGATTCAAAGAAACTGCTGCTGACAATGACGGACCCCGACCCCGAAGACACCGGCAAAGTAAAAACTACCAAACCCTATGTCATCGACCGGTATCATTACAAAGAGGATGTCGAAGGCTATCGCTACAAAAAAACACATACCCACCTTTACCTTTTCGACATAACCGCCAAAAAGCTGGACACCCTTACCCGGGGCGACTATGACGAGGGCTCGGCAGTCTGGAGCCCGGATGGATCAGCCATCGCCTTTGTGAGCAACCGGACAACAGACCCCGACAAAAACGAGAACAGCGATATCTATACCATCGAAGCCCGCCCCGGAGCAGCCATGCGCCGGCTCACCGACTGGAAAGGCTCCGACGACAATCCCCGCTGGAGCCCCGATGGCAAAACCATCGCCTATACCCGCTCCGTCTCGGATGAAGACTATCATATGTATGATGAACCGGTACTCTGCATCGTACCCGCCGGCGGCGGCACACCAAAAATGTTGAGCCGGTCCCTGGACCGCCCGGTTATCAATCCCAAATGGAATAAGGACGGCGCGGCCATCACCGCCCTGGTAGCGGACGACCGGCAGCAATATGTGGCATCTTTCTCTGTTGCAGACGGGAAAATGACAAAAGTCGCCTCCGGGCAGCGGGTCTTCAGCGCACTGGAACCTGCTTCCGGCGCCAATTGGGTAACCACATTGAGCGATCCGCAAACCCCCTCTGAAATATATGCCCTCGAAAATGGCACAGCCCGACGCCTCACCCATCATACGGACAGCTTTTTAGCGCCGCTTTCACTGGCCACTCCAGAAGGCTTCCAGTCAAAAAGCTCCGACGGCACAATAGTCTCTGGTATTTTATACCATCCCCCGACAGCGCCGACCCAAACAAAACTGCCCTTCATACTCTTCATTCATGGCGGTCCTGTAGGGCAAGACGCCCATGACTTCGATCTTTCCCGGCAAATGCTCGCCGCCGGCGGTTACGTGGTCGCCGCCGTCAATTACCGGGGCAGCAACGGCCGCGGACTGGAATTCAGTAAGGTTATTTCGGGAGACTGGGGCAACAAGGAAGTCATCGATTTAGAAGGAGCCGTAGATTATCTTATAAAAGAAGGCATCGTTGACAGCAACAGGCTGGGCGTAGCCGGATGGAGTTATGGCGGGATACTGACCGACTACCTCATCGCCTCCGACCCCCGGTTCAAAGCAGCCAGCAGCGGGGCCGGAACAGGCTTCACCTTATCCCTGTACGGCGTCGACCAATACATTTCTCAATACAACAACGAGATAGGCACGCCGTGGACAAGCATCGACCGCTACCTGAAAATATCTTATCCCTTACTAAAGGCCAACCGGATAAAAACTCCCACCTTGTTTATGAGCGGTGAGAAAGACTTCAATGTACCCACCGCAGGAAGCGAGCAAATGTACCAGGCCTTACGAACACTGGGCATTCCTACCGAGCTGATCATCTATCCCGGTCAGTTCCATGGGATCACCGTCCCTTCCTATCAAAAGGACCGGTTCGATCGCTGGCTGGAATGGTTTGGAAAATATTTGCACTAGCGATTGTGCGTCGATTGGGCAGCCGTTGCGACGCTCCCGTGTACCGCAACAATTCTGTTCATCAATATTCCAAGGAGTAACATTGGTCACTGTTGCTATCGGGCTGCCCAGTACCGATGGCTGCGCCATCTAGCAGGGCCCATGTCTTCGCTGGCCAACCCGGCTGGTCTCCGATTTTCGAAGTTACTGTGGTTGTCCAGCGCGCGCCGTCTTAGAGACTGGCTTGCCACGCCATCATCCCACCAGTGAGATTCTTCACATTGGTGAAACCCGCCGTCTCCAGGATCATGGAAGCATGACCACTGCGATTGCCGCTGCGGCAATAAACGATGACTTCCTCGTCTTTCCAGGACTCGATCTCATCGGTATCCATCTGCTGGACGCGGCCCAGGGGGAGCAATACACCGCCGATATTGAAATCTGCACGTTCATGAGGCTCCCGGACGTCCAATAAATGAAGCGATTCACCGGCGTCCAGTCTTTTCTTTACTTCCTCTACAGAGATCGTTTGCATATATAACTATTTAATATACTATTAATATGTGTTGGGGGCAGGTTGCAGCGTGGCGGAATCGGCCCCGCGCACCGGCCGCTGCGCTTTAAGCCAGATATCGATTGCCATACCGGGTTTTATCCGGTTGGGCAGGTTGTCCTCACTCACCTGGGGCGGCGACTGCTTATAAATATAACCTTCGGCCGAGTCCCTGACGTCTTTTTCGCTAACGACCGCGCCGATGGAGACACCCATAGAGTCAAGACGGGCTTTCGCCTGCAGGTAAGTCAGCCCAAACAGGTCCGGAACGATTAAACCCTGGCCGCCCCCAATGCCATTGCCCAATATCAGCGTAATAGCGCTTCCCTGCTGGATCTGGGTGCCGGGTTTGATGACATCGCCCTTGAATTGCTGTTCCAGGACCGAATTCCGGGCAAAATCGGGTTTGAATATGGTATCCCCTATTTTCAGCCCATACTGCCGCAACACCATCTCCGCATTCCGGAAGCTCATGCTGACCAGGTTAGGCATCTGGATAAAAGGCGCCTGTGAGCGATTGATCGTCAAATAGATAGTCCGGTTGATCTTGACCTGGCCCTCCGCCTCGGGGAACTGTTTGACCACCTGCAGCGGACGCATTGTGTCATAATAAACGGAATCCTGGATCTGAACCTCAAACCCCTGGGCCTCCAGGCTCTTTTTGGCTTCAGTATAGGAAAGACCGGTAACAGTAGGAATTCGCATGGTCTTACCGTGCTGGGTCAGAAGGGCCAGGGAGCCCAAAAACAACAACAACAGCAACAACAAAAGCACAATACCTGCTACTACATTGACCCAGAGCGGCTTAGCCGTAAGAAATTTAAACACTACTAAGATTTTAAGTTGGTCTGTCCGGCCGAAAAGGGCCGGTCAGGGATGTAAAATAAAGATTTTTTTGCTCCATCCAATCCCTCCACACTTATCCAACCCTCTCCGCCTTCTTCCTATCTCAAAGCCAGCGCCTCCTCGATCAGCGCCGAATAGAAGTCCTTCAAGGTCCACCCCAGGACCCGCAGCTGCTGAGGCACAATGCTCGCCTCACTTTGCCCGGGCACCGTATTTATCTCTAACATAAACGGTTCCCCCTTTGCTTCATTGTAGATGAAGTCAATACGAATGATGCCCCGGCAATTAAAAGCCTGGTATATCTTTCTCGCGGCCGCCCTAACCTTTTCCGCAACCGCCTCATCCACCTGGGCGGGCGTGGTCTCCTCATTGAGACCGGCTGTATACTTAGCTTCGAAATCAAAAAACTCACGCTTACTTTTTACCTCCGTAAACGGCAGGGTAATGATCTCCCCTTTGGAGCGGAATACGCCGATGGTAAACTCCCGTCCGGCAATAAACTCTTCGATCAGCACCTGGTCATCCTCTTTGAATGCTTTTTCAATAGCCACCCCCAACTCTTCCGAGGCGGAGTTGACCCGGGACATGCCAATGCTGGAACCACCGTTATTGGGCTTGACGAATACGGGAAATTTAAGGTTGCGGGTTACCTCATCGGGACTCTCCATCCGGCCCCTGATCAACAGTACCGAACGCGCCACATTGATCCCATTAAAGGCAGCTATCGCCACCGTAAAACGCTTGTTAAACGTAAGGGCGGAAACTGCAGCATCACAACTCGTATAAGGGAGATTCAGCAGGTCAAAATACCCCTGCAGCTTACCATCCTCCCCCGGTGTACCGTGAATACCGATGAGCACCGCATCAAAAACGATCTTTCCTCCGGCCAGCGTCAAAGAAAAATCGTTTTTATCAACGGACACCTTTTTACCGTCTTTTTGTTCGTGAAACCAACCTTCGGGAGTAATATCGATCCTGTACACCGTATAAGCATCGTAGTCCAGATTATTTTGAATGGTAACAGCACTTTTATAGGAAATAACCGATTCACCGGAATAACCGCCGGTAACGAAGGCGATAGTGGGCTTCATGAATGGAAATAATTTTGGCAAAGTAACGAAAAAGGTGGCGAGTTTATTGAGATGCGCCGCAAGCCCAAAATAAGAAAGGTGAAGGAAAATACCCCTTCACCCTTTTATGACGGGAAATATCACCCGCCTATTTTCAGTAGCGCAAGGCTACATTCGCAAACAAATTAACTACCTGAAGATACCAATTTTTGGATTACTTCCCAAAAAATCAGGACTAATTTATCCACACAGAACTTCGAAAAGCTTCGTTCCGCTCCTGCTCCGCCAGTTTGCGCCCTCGCTCCTGCTCCGCCAGTTTGTTCCCTGATCCGGATCTGGCTGCTTTGCTCCGATGCCTATGGCATCTAGTAGGGCCCATATGATCTGGCCTTCGGCCTTAGCAGGGCCAATATGATCTGGCCTTCGGCCTTATAAATGCAGCTTCTCCTTCTTAGACAACAGCTCTTCCACCGTCTCCTGGTACATTTCATCAGGCACACAGCAGTCTACAGGGCAAACCGCCGCACACTGCGGCTCTTCATGAAACCCCTGGCATTCGGTGCATTTATTAGGAACAATATAATACATATCCACACTAATAGGAGCATTCCGTTGAGTAGCGTCGATGACCGTACCATCCAATAAGGTAAAAGGACCTTTTACGCTGGTACCGTCTGTGATAGCCCATTCTACTCCTCCTTCATAGATAGCATTATTGGGACATTCCGGTTCACAGGCGCCACAATTGATGCATTCTTCTGTTATCTTAATTGCCATATTTTTTCAAAAAATTTAAGTGTGATTAAAGTTACCTTTACACCTCGCAAATATAGCGTGGATTTTATGAACTTGGAACAACGGATCGATTTATTGACTGAACTCGGAGACTACTGCCTGTCTGAGGCGCCAGCCTGGGAGGCAGCCAAACATAAAGCAAATACAGAGAACCGGTGGTTCACCCCGGAATTCATCGAACTGGCCGTGCGGCAAATAGCAACAGGATTTTTGCAAAAAGATAAACTGACGGCCTGGGCAAAAAAATACAACCTGCCCGAAACCGCAGAAACCACCTCACAAAAATCACCCCCCCAACCGGCTTCCCCCAAAACGATCGGCCTCATCATGGCGGGCAATATTCCGCTGGTAGGCTTTCACGACCTTCTGGCCATCTTCATTTCGGGTCACCGCCAATTGATAAAAACATCCAGCCGCGACGAGACCCTCATCCGCCACCTGGCCGAATGGATGACGGGCAAAAACCCGGAAGTCGCGGACTACATCGCTTTTGCCGAAAGACTCAATGGCTGTGACGCCTATATTGCTACCGGCAGCAACAACTCCTCCCGCTATTTTGATTATTATTTTGGTAAATACCCGCACATCATCCGCCGCAATCGCACTTCGGTAGCCCTGCTGACAGGCAACGAAAACCCCGAACAGCTGGCAGCGCTCGCTGACGATGTAAACCAGTATTTCGGCCTGGGTTGCCGCAATGTCACCCAGATTTATGTGCCGGAAAACTATGATTTCCTGCCTTTGCTGAATGCCTTTAACAAATATCAGCACCTGCCCGATCTTCCCAAATACAAACACAACTACGACTACCAGCTGACCCTGCTCCTCCTGAATAAAAAATACTATATGACGAATGGGGCGATCCTGCTCACAGAAAACGAGTCCCCTTTCAGCGCCATAAGTGTATTACATTATCAATACTATCACCCGGGGGAAATACCCCCGATCCGGACCGGAGAAAATTCAGATATACAATGTCTGGTCGGGTATACCGGCATCCCCTTTGGAAAAGCCCAGCAGCCTGCCCTGGAAGACTATGCAGACGGAGTGGACACCCTGCAATTTTTGCGGGATTTATGACCTCCTGGCAGGCCCAGCCTGCTAATTTTTCCGGTTTTAAATAATATGTATTTCAGCTCCATTTTTTTCTTTGTAACTTTATAAGGATGCTGTAAGGCGATCTACGAAGGTCTTAGTAAATTATTTGTTAAACTAAACCCGCGGTAGGAACAGAATTCAAACCTTGACGTTAATTTGTTGTCTCAGGCATACGATTTGAATAATGCCCATAACAATTGTCAGCAATTTTGGCGGTAAGGTAATTCCGGAAAAGCCCCAGGCCGAAAACATTAAAACGAAAAAAATTTTATAACAAATGAAAGCAAAACAAGTAGTAGCTGTTATCCTGATCAGTGCTTCGACGGCCGTAGCTACCATGTGGGGCTATAATCATTTCACCGGGGGTAATAAGACCTACGTTTATTCCCAGCAGGATTCCAATAAAGTCCCCGCCAACTATGCCAGATTCTTTGAAGGCAAAGAAGGGAAATCGGCCAATGGTCCGGCAGATTTCAGCGATGCAGCAAGCGCCGCTATCCCCGCTACCGTTCATATCAAAACGAAGACAGTCCGCACTGTCAGCAATAACTTACCCAAGCACAATCCCTTTTCCGATTTATTCGGCATTGACCCCGATGACTTCTTCGGCAATGGCAATGGAATGCGCAGCTTGCCTGAAATGGCTTCCGGTTCCGGAGTCATCATCAGCAACGATGGTTATGTCGTAACGAATAACCACGTCGTAGACGGGGCAGATGAAGTGACGGTTACCCTGAGTAACCGGAGATCCTTCAAAGCAAAGGTGGTCGGGACGGACCCCAGCAGTGACCTGGCCGTCGTAAAGATCGACGCACAAAACCTGCCTTTCTTACTGTATGGCAACTCCGACGATTTGAAAATCGGGCAATGGGTGCTGGCAGTAGGTTATCCGCTGACCCTCGAAACCACCGTCACAGCAGGTATCGTCAGTGCCAAGGGCAGGACGCTGGACATTAACAAGCGCCAAAGCCAGACTCCGGTAGAATCCTTCATCCAAACGGATGCTGCGGTAAACCCGGGTAACAGTGGCGGCCCGCTCATCAATACCGATGGACAACTGATCGGTATCAACTCGGCCATCGCTTCCCCGACAGGCTCCTATGCCGGTTATTCCTTTACCATACCGGTGAATATCGTCAAGAAAGTCGTCAGCGATATCATGAAATTCGGTACGCCTCAACGCGCTTACTTAGGTATCTCCTACCCAAGGGACGATATGAGCGACGACCAGAAGAAAGAAGCCGGTATCAAGGATGGCGACGGCGTTTATGTAATGGACGCTACCCCTGATGGAGCCGCAGCACATGCCGGCCTCAAGAAGGGTGATATCATCACAAAATTAAATGGTGTTACCGTATCTACCGGTGCTGAAATGGTCGGCCAGATCGCTACCTATAGCCCCGGCGACAAGATCACCATTACTTATAAGAGAGACGGCAAAGAAAGCACAATTCCGATCACCCTGCGCAACAACTCAGGCACCACTGCCGTGGTCAAGACCTCTTCGCTGGACAAACTGGGGGCTACCCTGGAAACTCTCAGCAAGAAAGATGCGACCAACCTGGATGTAAAGGGCGGTGTTGTAGTAAAAAATGTCACCGAAAATGGACTGATGGACAAATCCCGCGTACAGGAAGGATTCATCATCTTAAAGGCGAATGGACAGGAAGTAAAGAATGTTGAAGAGTTCCAGAAAGTGCTGGAAAAAGCTACCGGTACAGTTAAACTGGAAGGTGTGTTCCCCGGATATGAAGGCGTTTATACTTACCCGTTGCGGCTATCAACCGGAGGTTGATAATAAAATAGAACATTAAAAAAGGGTTGACCGCAGGTCAGCCCTTTTTCTTTCTAATACTTTTTCTCCAATACAATATATCCCCAGGGCGAAATATGAACCTCCTTCGCACGGGAGAAATCAATCCTGACATCCGTAAACAACTCCTGAAATGCTCCCTGTAATAATAATTCACTGTTAGCAACCGTCATCCACTCGGAAGAAAAATTCAATACCACCACCACTTCGTCATCTCCAGCCTTCCGCGCATAGGCGAAACAACGCTCATCCTGCCGCGTATGCAGCCGGTGCAGCGTCACCCCCACTCCGGGATCACCAGCCCACGACGCAGGACCTCCTGCCCATAACGCCCGATTTCTTTTCCGCAAGGCCAGCAGCTGCTGAAAAAAACCAAATAGCTCATATCGCCCCGTCCACTCGATGGGATCTTTATCAAAAAACTTCAGCCGTTTGTAATTTGGCAATTCCTGGCCACTATAGATCAGCGGCAGTCCGCCCCAGGTACAGCAGAGCACCGAAAAGGCCTTAGCCGCATCCCCAAGCCGCTCGAATTCACTACCGCTGTGCGAGTTTTCATCATGGTTAGTAGTAAAGAAAACTCGCAGCGCATCCTTTGGAAATTGGATGTCATAGTAGGCCAAAACTTCGTCAAGACCATCCAGCGACGATTCCTTCCGCCAAATGGCTTCCATTTTATGCAGGAGCTTCCAGCTATAGGTCGCATCAAATACTTCGTGATAGGCAATCTCTTCACATTCGGCCAGCCAAAACAGTGGTTTAAGCGGGTCAAGCGCCATCCTTGCCTCCCGCCAGAATTCCAGCGGTACCAGCATGGCCATATCACAACGGAAACCATCGACATTACAATGCTCGATCCAGAATCGCATGACACCCGTCATAGCCTTTCGCAGCTCCGGATTATCGTAATTGAGATCGATAACATCGGCCCAGCCATGCGCATCAAAGAACTTACCCTCCTGGTTGCGACGGTAAAATTCCGGATGCTCCCGGGTCCAGCGATGGTCCCAGCCCGTATGATTGGCAACGATGTCGAGGATCACCTTAAAACCCAGCGCATGCGCGGCTGCGACCAGCTGGGTAAAATCCTCCAGGCTGCCAAACTCCGGGTTGACATCCGTATAATCCGAACAGGCATAATAACTGCCCAGGCTGCCCAGGCGTTTTTCCTGGCTGATGGGCGTAATAGGCATAAACCACAGGACGTCAATACCCATATCCCGGAGACGGGGCATTTCCCGGCAAAAAGCGGTAATGGTGCCCTCCGGCGTATACTGTCGCAGGTTTACTTCATAAATATTGGATGAATAAATCCAATCTACCGGTCGAAAAACATCGCTCATAACTTCTAAATTAATACATATTCCGCTGTCCCAACACCTAAGTTTGTACCTTTGTAACCTAATGAAAAACTTCGATATCCCTATCATCTATCGCAGTCCCCTGATCTCTGCCATCAAGAACCGACGCAGACACGAGGACAAAATGAAGAAGGATTTCACCCCCACCCGGCTGGACCTGGGCGGCGGGCTTCACATCTACTTAGCCCGGCATTTCGGGTTTTGCTACGGCGTAGAAAATGCCATCGAGATTTCTTTCCGCACAATCGTCGATAACCCCGGGAAACGGATCTTCCTGCTAAGCGAAATGATCCATAACCCACAGGTGAATGCCGACCTCCAGTCCCGGGGAATACAATTCCTGCAGGATACCCATGGCCATCAGCTCATTGCCTTCGAAGAACTCAGCAGTGAAGACATTGTCATCATTCCCGCCTTTGGCACAACGCTGGAAATTGAAGAAAGATTGCGGGCTATAGGCATCCAAACAGAAAAATACAATACCACCTGTCCTTTTGTTGAGAAGGTCTGGAACCGCAGTGCACAAATAGCCCAAAAAAATTATACCATCGTCGTTCATGGCAAACCAGGACACGAAGAAACAAGAGCCACTTTTTCCCATGCAGCAGCAGTCACGCCGACCGTTGTGGTAAAAGACATGAAGGAAGCCCGGGTCCTGGCAGAATACATAAAAGGAGCCCTGCCCCCCGATTCCTTTTACACCACATTCAAAGGCCAATACAGCAAGGGCTTCGACGTAAAAAAAGACTTCACCCGCATCGGCGTCGTCAACCAGACGACCATGCTGGCCAGCGACACCCAGGCTATCGCCGATTTTCTTAAACAAACAATGATTGAAACTTACGGCGCCCCCACCGTGAGCGATTACTTCGCGGACACCCGCGATACACTCTGTTATGCCACCCTCGACAACCAATCTGCCGTCATAGGGCTCTTAGACACCCCTGCTGACCTGGCTATCGTCGTTGGCGGCTACAACTCCTCCAACACATCCCACCTCGTAGAGTTATGCGAAGAAAAAATGTCTACTTACTTTATCAGCTCAGAAGAAAAAATCATTTCCCAACAGGAGATACTCCACTATAATTTTCACGAAAAACGGGAAATAACAACACCGGATTGGTTGACAACCCAAAAGACGCCCCTGCGCATACTTATTACCAGCGGAGCCTCCTGCCCGGACGCCCTGGTAGAGGCAGTCATCCGTAAAATAGCCGGTTACTACAGCGACCCAACTACAATGGAATCCCTGATCGCGGGGTTCGCTACCTAAATCATTTTAAAAGACTCCAAAAACTTCGTATTGAAGTCCCCTGCCCGGAACCTCTCATCCTTCATCAGCTGTAAATGGAAGGGAATCGTAGTCTTGATCCCTTCGATCACATACTCGCTGAGCGCACGGTGCATCGTATTGATGGCTTCTTCCCGGGTGCGGGCTACCGCAATGATCTTGGCGATCATGGAGTCATAATAGGGCGGTATCGTATAACCGGCATAGGCATGAGAGTCGACCCGGATACCATGTCCGCCAGGCTGGTGGAGCACGTTGATCCGGCCGGGCGAAGGCCTGAAATCGTTGTACGGATCTTCCGCATTGATACGGCATTCGATGGCATGCCCCTGGGGCTCGTAATTCAGACCGCTGATACTATCGCCGGCGGCTATCTTGATCTGCTCCTTAATAAGATCGAAGTTGACGACTTCCTCCGTCACACAATGTTCTACCTGGATACGGGTATTCATTTCCATGAAGTAGAAGTTACGATGTTTGTCCACTAGGAACTCGATCGTGCCCACGCTTTCGTAGTTGATGGCCGAGGCAGCCTTGATAGCGGCTTCGCCCATACGGCGGCGCAGGTCTTCTGTCATAAAAGGCGAGGGAGACTCTTCCACCAGCTTCTGGTGACGACGCTGGATAGAGCAATCCCTTTCGCTGAGATGGCAAACCTTGCCATATTGATCCCCGGCTACCTGTATCTCGATATGACGGGGTTCTTCCACGAATTTCTCCATGTAGATACCGTCATTCTTAAAAGAGGCGCCGGCCTCAGCTTTGGCGGTGTTGTAGGCCCTTTCCATTTCCGACTCTTCCCAAACAACCCGCATCCCTTTACCACCACCACCGGCAGTCGCTTTCAGGATAATGGGATAACCTACTTCTTTTGCCATCCCTTTAGCCTGGTCCAGGCTCTCAAGCAGTCCTTTTCCACCGGGTACCACCGGTACCCCGGCCTTAATCATGGTTTCCTTGGCAGTGATCTTATCACCCATGGAATTGATCATGGCGGGAGTCGGTCCGATGAATTTAATCTCGTGTTCGCCACAGATCTCGGCAAACCGGGCATTTTCTGCCAGGAATCCATATCCGGGATGGATGGCATCCGCATTGGTGATCTCTGCGGCAGCCATGATATGGGGGATATTCAAATAAGAATCGAAACTTGCTGGTTTTCCTATACATACAGCCTCATCGGCAAACTTGACGTGCAGGCTTTCCTTATCTGCAGTGGAATAGACCGCAACGGTCTTGATACCCATCTCGCGACAGGTACGAATGACCCTGAGGGCTATTTCTCCTCGATTGGCAATCAGTATCTTTTTAAACATTCTTACTATTTTGGGACTCCATTATGGTTCTACCAGGAATAAGGGCTGGTCATATTCTACAGGGGAGGCATCTTCCACCAGCACTTTTATTATTTTACCTGATACTTCGCTTTCTATTTCGTTGAAAAGCTTCATAGCCTCAATGATGCAGACGACCTTACCCGGCGCGATATCATCGCCGACATTGGCAAAAGCAGGTTTATCCGGGGACGCACTACGGTAGAACGTACCGATCATGGGGCTCTTTATAGTAACAAAATTGCCGGCCGGAGCTTCAGCCGCCTTCGCAGGCTTTTCCGCGGAGCCCCCGGACGCCTGACCTGCCGCTGTCGCCGCAGGTGGAGCAGCCAGCGTGGCCATGGAATGCGTCTGCATAGGAGCAGCAATCACCTGTTGAACCGGTTCTTCCTTCTGTTTTATAGTCAACTTAAACCCTTTCTCCTCAATGCTTACCTCTCCGATATTTGACTTGTTGATCATCTTGATCAACTCCTGAATCTGTTTAAAATCCATATGGATGAATTTACAGTTTTATTTGGGCGGCTAAAATAGGGATTAAAGCTAAATATACCCAAAAACACCGGTGAATTTTAAAATTTCAACCCTTTGAAAATAAAGGGAATGGACCATCTGCCGTAGCCCGGTGGTCCATTTAATATTTTTATTAAGGGCCTATTTTACCCTTTCTACATATTCTCCGGTCTTTGTATTGATCCGTATCAATTCACCTTCATTGACAAACAACGGGACATTGACAGTAGCGCCAGTCTCGATCGTAGCCGGTTTGAGGGTACGCGTAGCCGTGTCCCCCTTCATGCCAGGTTCGGAATAAGTGACCAGTACAACAATCTTATCGGGTAATTCTACACTCATCGGCAGCTCGGTCTCGGTATTGACCAAAACCGACACCTCTTGTGCTTCCTTCAGAAATTGAGGGGCATCGATCAGTTGCTCCTGCAGGGCGATCTGCTCAAAAGTCTCATTGTCCATGAAATTATAGCCGGTATCGTCCTTATACAGGTATTGGTAGGCTTTACGTTCAACACGTACAGGATAAATGGTATCACCGCTATTCCAGGTTTTTTCGATGGAGCGGGCATTGTCCACCCCCTTCAGTTTTGCCCAGACTTTTGCAGCAGCCCGGGCCGTCTTATTCTCCCCGAATTCCACTACGGTATACAAACTACCATCCAATTTGATGATCATGCCACGACTGATGTCTGCAGTATTTGCCATAAAAGCTGTAAAATTTTTTAATCGATTTAAATTGTACCCCTTCCACCGGCCGCACTTACTAAAGATTATAGCAGAACCGCTTTCGGCGACGGAGGGGGCAAATTTACATCAAAATCAGTACCCGGCAAATACTTGCGCGAAAACGCAAGAAAGGCTTCGCCTGACAAATAAAAAACGCCCTTTTTCGTTAAAGATTTATTTTTACGTCAGATTCGCCTTTTCAAACTATTTTGAAATAACTATCACGATGAAAAAAGTATTTCTGGCTATCGCCTTCTTAGCCTGTAGTTCAATTTTATTCGCCCAACAGACCACCACGCCCCCGCCGGCAAACGATCAGGCCAGTGCCCAGGCGCCCTATCTTAGATTCCCAACCCTTCCCCCTTTTCACCTGCTGAAACTCGATAGCTCTACCTACCTGACCAAAGAGGACGTCAAAAAGAATCGTCGTGCGATCATTATGTATTTCAGCCCGGACTGTGACCATTGCAAACATCAAACAGAATCGATCCTGGCAGATTTTAAAAAATTCAAGGACATCGAGATCATAATGGCCACCTATCAGCCCTTTGGAGAATTAAAAGACTTTAATGACCACTACCGGATGTCCGAACATCCGAATGTTAAAATGGGCCGGGATGAGAAATTTTTCCTGCCTCCCTTCTATAAGATACGTAACCTGCCATACCTGGCCTTATATGATAAAAAAGGTAACCTCGTTACCACTTTCGAAGGCGCTCAAAAAGTAGATACGATCCTCGCGGCCTTTGACAAAAAAGGAGCGCAATAGTCGCAGCCCTCCCCTACCTTTGTCCCGCACAAATTAATTTTATCACTCAAATATTTAACAGATGAAAGTTACGGTTGTAGGCGCCGGCGCCGTAGGTGCTACCTGTGCCGATAATATTGCCCGTGCAGCATTAGCTGAAGAATTAGTGCTGCTGGACATCAAGGAAGGATTAGCCGAAGGAAAGGCCCAGGATATGATGCAGACGGCTGCATTGCTGGGTTTTGACACCCGCATTTCCGGCAGCACCAATGATTATTCCAAAACAGCAGGCAGCGATGTAGTCGTTATCACGTCCGGACTGCCCCGTAAGCCGGGTATGACCCGTGAAGAGTTGATTGGTACAAATGCGGGCATCGTGAAAGGAGTTGCCGAAAACATCTTAAAGTTTTCTCCCGACGCCATCCTCATCATCATCAGCAATCCAATGGATACGATGACCTACCTGACCCTGACGGCGACAGGTTTGCCAAAGAACCGCATCATCGGTATGGGTGGTACGCTGGATAGCGCCCGGTTTAAATATCAGTTGAGCCAGCACCTCGGTTGCAGCCCCGCTGACCTGAATGCAGTAGTAGTCGGCGGCCATGGTGATACTACCATGATCCCCCTGATCCGCCTGGCAACCTGGAACAGCGCCCCCGTAACAAAATTCCTCAGCGAAGAACAACAAAAGCAGATCGTCGCCGACACCATGGTAGGCGGCGCTACCCTGACCAAGCTGATCGGCACCTCCGCCTGGTATGCCCCCGGCGCTGCCGGCGCAGCCCTGGTAGAAAGCATCCTGCGGGACGAAAAGAAACTCTTCACCTGCTGCGTCTCCCTGAATGGCGAATACGGCCAAAAGGATATCTGCCTCGGTGTTCCCGTCGTCATCGGCAGGAACGGCTGGGAAAAGATCCTCGACTTCGGTCTCAACGCCGACGAACAAGCGCTGTTCAACAAAAGCGCCGAAGCCGTCCGCAGCATGAACGACGTTCTCAAAACGCTCTAAAAAACTCATAAATAAAAAACCCCGGCGCTCGCCGGGGTTTTTTATTTAAATTTCAGTTATGCCCTCAAAAAGGCCAGCATAATCAACGCCCACACCGTCCCCACGATCGTAACCACATAAATCAGTCCGATCGCCATCCCCTTCAGCAGCGACATCCACACCGCCTGCCGGTACATTCCCCTCAATGCCGCCACCAGGTATACAAAAGCCAGCAGATAAGCCCCAAGTATAACCCCAATCACCAATTTATACGAAGTTATCGGCTTACAGACCAACGTCACGACCCAAAAAAGCAAAAAAACAAAAGAGTGAAAGTGAATGGAAAAAATAGCATGCTGCACATAGTAATATTTTTTCCGGCTGTAGAACCAGCTGATGAACAACGCAAATAAAGGCAGCAGCACAAACATGATTTTCGGGATCATATGCGTCAAATCCTCTTCTACATGCGTATGACTGCGCCCCGCATGTTCTTCTTTCTTCTGCACATTCTTGCGTGATATCCAACCCCAAAGCCCCGTACTGCGGGCACTATCCAGCCTCGCCGCGATCTCCCTGTTAACGACAGTACGCAGGCTATCCCCGTTGCCTCCACGCAGGCTATCCGAAAAATGTTGACGAAAAAGATTTGTCGCATGCGACTCCTCTCCACCCGGTTCCTTATGCTCCTCCTCGCTGCCGGCAAACACTACCAAAAAAAATATCGCGGAAATAAAAATATACATCCGTATCGGATTCAGATACCGAAGCCTCCGCCCGGCCACATATTCCCGGGTGAGAAAACCCGGCCGAAAGATCAAATCCTTTAGCGTCGTAAATATCTTGGAATCGAAATAGGCAAAAAAGATTTACGCCGGCAACCCCTCACCCCTTCAACCGGCGATATATATTATCCACCAGCCCCTCCGGGCTCTGCAACTCCATGCATTTAAAATGCCCCCTCGGACATTTCTTATATCCTATCTTGGAGCAAGGCCGGCAGGGTAATCCTTTTACTTCCATCAGCTCATAAGGCAACTTCCCTTTGCCGCCACTTTCAACCTTCCCGCCGAAATTGTGCAGGTAATTTGCCCCGTAATAAGGATACATCCCAAACTCCGGCACCGTATTGCCCCAAATAGAAACGATCGGCCGCTTAAACGCCGCCGCGATATGCATCAATCCCGTATCATGCGTAACGATCAGCTTAGCCTGCCGCACCAGGGCCGCCGATTCATTCAAATTAAACTTACCACAGGAGTTATAGATCCGGATCGGGTCAATAGCCGCCAGCTGCTCCCCCACCTCGGCATCCTCCGGCCCCCCCAGCAATATCAATGGGAACCTGGCCTGCTCACAGATCTCTTTCAACTTATGAAAAGGCAATTTCTTCGTCGCCAGCGCCGCACCAATCACCAGCCCAACATAACCCGCCTGATGCGACGTGGGAATATCCCCCAATCCTAACTCATCCGCCGCCGGAATAAAATAATCCAGCCCGGCCCCATCATTCTTTATCCCAAACGAGGCCAGCGTGTCCATATAACGATCTACGATATGCCGGTCCGGCATCCGGTTCCATTTAAAATTGGTATACCACCACTTCTCTACATTCAGCTTATTAAATGAAAAAGCCTTCTTCCCCAACGCCCGTTTTACCTTCCAGGTACGCAGGTTATGATGTAAATCGATAACATAATCAAAATCCTCCCCGCGAAGCGATTCGATCACCTCGTCCAGGTCACCCGTCAAACAATGGATCTTATCGATATAGGGATTGGCTTCCAGTATCGGCCGGAAAGAAGATTTGGTGAGATAGTGCACTTCCGCCGTAGCCACCTGCTTTTTCAGGCACCGGACAACGGGGGTGGTGAGTACGACGTCACCGATAGAGCTGAAGCGAATAATAAGAAACTTCATTTTCTACTGCTCAATATAATTCAAATCTTTTCCATAAGTCTCTTCGGACAGCGCCAGCGCAATAAATGCAATTAAAAAGACAATAATACCCGTGATCCAGCCGGCTTTAAAATATCCTTGTGAAGGTTGCAGCGCTTTAAACAATATCAATACCAACGCAAGCGAACCCCTCGCCATATTGGGAACCGTAGTGGCCACCGTAGCCCGGATATTCGTCCCGAACTGCTCCGCCGCCATGGTGACAAACATAGCCCAGAATCCGGTACCAAGGCCCAGAAAAAGACAAACCCAATACAGCGTGCCCGCAGAAGCTCCCTGCAGGTTGAAGTACCAGGTGACGGCAAAGGCCGTAATGATATGGAAAAGCCACAAAGACTTTTTCCGGCTCTTAAATCCCTGGCTGATAAAGCCGATTGCGATATCCCCCACCGAAATAGCCGCATAAGCGACCATAATGCCTTTCCCCGGATCAACAGCGCCCTTAACGCCCATCTTGTCGGCAAACTTATCCGCAAAAGTGATGAGTATCCCTATCACATACCAGTTAGGTAAGGCAATGAGAATAGCCGTCAAATATTTCTTCAGCCTTTTCCCGTTCGTAAACAACATGAAAAAATCGCCCTTCCGCACCTTGCTCTGTTCGATATTCTTATACATGCCGGATTCCAGCACGCCAATACGAAGAAACAATAACAGAAAACCCAGACCGCCCCCGATAAAATAACAGGTGCGCCAACCTTCTCCATCCGGACCAACCACCCATACCCGGATAAAATAGGCAAACACGGCTCCGCTCAGTCCTATACCCGCTACCAGCGAAGTAGCAAGGCCCCGCCGTTCTTTTGACATCAATTCGCTGACAAGCGTGATGCCCGCGCCAAGCTCTCCGGCCAGTCCCAAACCCGTAATAAACCGGACAGCTTCATATTGACCCGCGGTATGCACGAATCCATTGGCAATGCTACCCAGGGAATACAGGATAATAGAGGCGAACAAGACCTTCAGCCTGCCCTTTTTATCTCCAAGAATACCCCAGATGATCCCGCCCACCAGCAGGCCGATCATTTGGGTGCTGATAATGTCGGCGCCTTTTTTTGCAACGTCGTCCGCGCTAAGTCCCAGTGATTTCAAAGAAGAAACCCGTATAATGCTAAAAAGTAAAAGATCATATACATCCACAAAATAACCCAAAGCCCCAACGATAACAGCCAGATTGAAAAGAGATTGCTTCTTTTGTTGTTCCATGCCCTATTATGAGTTTTGATAAGGATCTTCTGCGGGAGCTGAGCTCTTCTTGCCGAAAAACAATTTATAAAGGACCGGGAAAGTAGTAATAACAATGATGCCGATAACAATTACTTCCAGGTGTTTCTTCAGATCGAACCCGAACTTCGTCAGGAATAATTTATCCAGGTAGTGACCGGCAAACAGCATGGTGAATACCCAGGTGACACATCCGACAATGTTGTAAACAAGAAACTTTTTCCTATCCATGGCTACGATCCCACCGATAATGGGAGCAAATGTCCGGACGATAGGAAGGAAACGGGCAAATGCAATAGCCTGGCCGCCGTGTTTGTCATAGAACTCTTTAGCCTGGTATAAATACTTCTTCTTGAACAGCAAATTGTCTTTCCGGTGAAAGAGAAAGGGCCCGCTTTTATGACCAAACCAGTATCCTAAGGCATTCCCGATGATGCCACAGATGGAGACCAGTATCCATAAAACGACGAGGTCCAGGAACTCGCTTCCCGTGCCGCCGGGCAGCATGCTGCCTATTAGTTTTTCACTATAAATACCGGCAACGAATAAGAGACTGTCGCCAGGCAGAAAAAAACCTACCATGAGACCGGTTTCCGCAAAGACGATGAATAAGAGTACCCATAAGCCGCCGTTATTGATGTAAAATTCGGGGTTTAAAAGGTCTTTCCAGTTGATTGCTAAGAGTTCAAGCATAAAAAAATTGTCATTTTATATTGACGGGGCTTCCTTCCAGCTCACCTTCCCATTTGCTCACTACCACCGATGCGATACTATTGCCTAATACGTTGGTGGCGCTCCGGGCCATGTCCAGGATCTGGTCGATGCCGAGCAAAAGTAACAAGCCCTGCTGCGGTATATTGTACAGTGAAAGCGTACCCGCTATAACTACCAGGGCTGCCCGTGGGACTCCTGCAATTCCTTTACTGGTCAGCATTAAAACGAGTAACATGGAAATTTCTTGTCCAAGCGTTAGCTGTACATTGTAAGCCTGAGCAATAAACAAGGAAGCAAAGGTCATATAAAGCATGCTGCCGTCCAGGTTAAAGGAATAACCCAGCGGCAGTACAAAACTGACGATCTTGGGCGGGCAACCGAAATTCTCCAGTTCGACAATCAGCCGCGGAAAGGCCGCTTCCGAACTGGCCGTGCTGAAGGCCAGCAGGATCATATCCTTTATATTAAAAGCCAGCTCGAAGACCCGTTTGCCGATAAAAAGGGAAGCGATCAATAGCAGGAGCAGCCACAACCCAAGGATGGAAAGGTAGAAAGCAAGGATAAACTTGCCATAAGTATATAGCAATTCCGGGCCTTTGATAGCCATGATGGAGGCGATGGCCGCCATGGCCGCTACCGGTGCAAAATACATTACATACCCGGTAACACGCAGGATGATCAGGGACACCGCATCCAGGGCTTTTATGACGATCTTTCCCTTTTCGCCGATGGAAGCCGTAGCAATGCCGAAGAAGACCGCGAACACAACGATCTGCAATATTTCATTTCCGGCCAGGGCCTCGAAAATGCTGCGGGGGAAAATATGGGTGATAAAGTTCTTGAAAGAAATAGTGGATTCCAGTCCCGTGGAGGCGCCGGCAGCCGGCATCGGCAGGTTGAGCTCGTTTCCCAGCGACAGGTTGCTCATGACAACCAGCCCGAGCGTTAAGGACAACAGGGAGGCGCCCATAAACCAAAGCAGGGTCTTACCCCCTATCCGGCCCACGGCCTTGATATCCCCCAGCTTGGCAATTCCGACCACCAGGGTTGAAAAAACCAGCGGCGCAATGATCATCTTGATCAACCGCAAAAAGACATCCGTCAATACATTGATGACATCAGAGAAAGCGGCAACCTGGCCGGGAGTGCCATTATAATGCACCCACAACCCAAGGAGCACACCTGCTACCATGGCTATCATAATCCATCCCGTAAGGCTGATCTTTGGCATAATCCACATTATTTTCGCTACCCCTGGTCACAACCTTCACTATACCTGGCTGCACCCAAAAGCCCAATATCTCTACATTAAGGATGCAAACAATCGAAAATTTTTGAATTGTGGTAAAAAATTGTCAAAAAAAATAAGAATTTCGTCTTTGCCACCGGCAAAAACTCATTCACAACCTTCGCAAAAGGCTCGGTTGTCCCGCAATTCCACATAATATCTGCGCACAAGTGCGCAAATTGGACTCCGTCCAATTTTGGATTTGACAAAACTTTACCGTTAAAATTCCCACTGGACCTCAAAGAATTGGCCGGCGAAATTAAATATTTGTTTATTTTCGGCCCTAGTCTTCACACTTTCATCTTATCAAAACAAGCTTAATATGAGTTTATTTCGAAAGAAATCTTTGGATGCTTTAATGTCTCAGGCGGGAGATTCCGAAAAGGGACTGAAAAGGACCCTCGGAGCCTGGAGTCTGATCGCTCTTGGCATCGGCGCCATTATTGGTGCCGGTTTGTTCGTCAGAACAGCCGCGGCCGCCGGGGAACATGCCGGTCCAGCCGTCACTGTTTCCTTCCTCGTAGCAGCCATCGGTTGCGCCTTTGCCGGACTTTGTTATGCTGAATTTGCTTCTATGATCCCCATCGCAGGCAGCGCTTATACCTATGCCTATGCCACCATGGGAGAGCTCGTCGCCTGGATCATCGGCTGGGCCCTGATCCTGGAATATGCCCTGGGGGCAGCTACCGTCTCCATCGCCTGGAGTGAATTCCTGAATAAGCTGTTGGGGGGAGCCATCCCTTTTGAATGGTCCCATTCGCCTTTTGAAAAGATCCTGATAGACGGCCAGATGCACCATGGGTTCATCAACGCGCCCGCCCTGGTCATCCTGCTGCTGTTGTCCCTCCTATTAATAAAAGGCACCCAGGAGTCGGCTTCAGTCAATGCCGTCATCGTCTTTATCAAAGTGGCGATCGTGCTGGTGTTCATCGCAGTAGGCTGGCAGTTCATCAATCCCGCCAATCATCATCCCTATTTAATTCCTGCCGACGCTCCCCCGGCCCAATTGAGGGACGGTTCATTATATAGCTATAGCGGCTTCTTCAGACATGGATGGGGAGGTGTGCTCACCGGCGCCGGAATAGTATTCTTTGCCTTTATCGGCTTTGACGCAGTATCCACCGCTGCCCAGGAAGCTAAAAACCCCAGCAAGGACATGCCTATCGGTATTTTAGGCTCCCTGGTGATCTGTACGCTCTTATATGTGCTTTTCTCCTGGGTTTTGACGGGAGTTGCCCCTTTTACGGATTTTGTAAAGGCAGGTAAAGAAGCTTCCGTAGCCTATGCGATCGATACCTATATGAAAGGTTATGGCTGGCTGTCCAGCCTGGTGACTGTCGGTATCCTCGCCGGATTCTCTTCGGTCATCCTCGTGATGTTGCTGGGCCAGAGCCGGGTTTTCTATACCATGGCCACCGATGGTCTCCTGCCCAAGGTCTTTTGCGCACTCCACCCTAAATTCCGCACGCCTTATAAGTCCAATATGATCCTTTTCGTATTCGTAGGCTTATTCGCCGGTTTTGTACCCGGCAGCGTGGCCGGCGATCTGACCAGCATCGGAACCCTTTTCGCCTTTGTGCTGGTGAGCGCCGGGGTATGGATCATGCGCAGGAACGACCCCAACCGCCCACGTCCTTTTAAGACCCCGCTGGTGCCGCTGGTGCCTATCCTGGGCATGCTGGTCTGTACGGCCATGATCGTTTCACTGGATTCCGAAACCCTGCTGACCGCCCTGGTATGGATGATCGTGGGATTATTGATCTATTTCGGATACAGCAGGAATAACAGTAAGCTAAGAGCTTAAATAGCCTATTTAAAAAGACCGTGCACCGCAAGGTGTACGGTCCTTTTTTTTGATTAATTTTGCCCCCCACACACCAAAAAGTAAAGATTCTATGGGTCGCATATTTGAAGTACGAAAACACACCATGTTTGCCCGTTGGGACCGGATGGCCAAACAGTTCACCCGCATTGGTAAAGAAATCGCCATCGCCGTCAAGGTAGGAGGCCCCGACCCAGGTACCAATCCGGCCCTGCGCCGCTGTTTCCAGAACGCCAAAAGCGTCAACATGCCCAAGGACCGTGTGGAAGCCGCCATCAAACGCGCCCAGGGCAAGGAAATGGAAAATTATGAGGAGATCCTCTACGAAGGATATGGTCCTCATGGTGTTGCAATCCTGGTAGAAACGGCCACCGACAACCACGTCCGGACCGTAGCAAACGTAAAATCCCACTTTACCAAAGGCCATGGCGCCCTTGGCAACAGCGGCAGCGTAAGCTTCCAGTTCAAAAAATTGGGAGTCTTCAAACTAAAACCCGAAGGTGTCAACACCGAAGACCTGGAACTCGAACTCATCGACCACGGACTGGAAGAAATGGGCGACGGCGCCGGCGAAAATGACGAACCGATCATCGTATTACGGGCCGCCTTCAGCGACTTCGGCAACATGCAGAAAGCCCTGGAAGAAAAAGGTATCACTCCCATCAGCTCGGAAATTGAATGGATACCCACCACTACGGTGGAGTTGCCCGACGACCAGGCACAGGAAGTGCTAAAGCTGGTCGACAAACTGGAACAGGACGAAGATGTCCAAAAAGTCTTCTACAACCTTAAATAACCAGAGCCCCAAATAACTAAAAATCCCCGGTCGCAGCCGGGGATTCCTTTTACATCAAATATTTTTACTCCGCCACCATCTCCCGCACCACATCGATGATCTGCTCCGCATTGGGCTTGCTGAAATAATCCCCATCGCTGGAATAAGCCGGCCGGTGAGCCTGGGCGGTGATTGTCCTCGGAGCCGTATCCAACCATTTATACCCCCCCTGCTCTTCCATCACTTTATTGAAGATAAATCCCGCCGCTCCACCCGGCACGTCCTCATCTACGATGAGGATCCGGCTGGTCTTTTTCAGGGATTCCAGGATACCATGATGAATGTCAAAGGGCAGCAGGGTCTGAACGTCAACCACCTCGCAGCTGATGCCCTTGTTTTCCAGGATAACAGCAGCTTCCTGCACGATGCGCAGGGTGGCGCCGTAAGAAACGATCGTAATATCCTCCCCTTCCCTGATGACTTCCGGGACGCCCAGCGGAACACGAAAATCCAGGAGATTGGCGGGCAGCTTCTCTTTCAGCCGGTACCCGTTGAGGCATTCGATCATCAGGGCAGGATCTACTCCTTCCAAAAGGGTATTGTACATCCCGGCAGCCTGGACCATATTCCGGGGGACGCATACGTGCAAACCCCGTAAAGAATGGAGGATAAGGCCCATCGGTGAGCCGCTATGCCAGATGCCTTCCAGCCGGTGTCCGCGGCTGCGAACGATCAGCGGGGCCGTTTGCCTGCCAGCCGTCCGGTATTGAAGGGAAGCCAGGTCATCGCTCAGCGGCTGAAGACCATATAATAAATAGTCAATATATTGAATTTCGGCAATGGGCCGGAGTCCGCGAAAAGCCATACCGATGCCCTGGCCCATGATCGTCAGTTCCCGGATGCCGGTATCAAAAATACGTTCGACGCCATGTTTGGCCTGCAAGCCGGCAAATCCCTGGTTAACGTCCCCGATCTTTCCCAGGTCCTCCCCAAAAGCCAGCACTTTGGGATTGTGGGCAAACAGTTCGTCAAAATACCGGTTCAGCACCTCATACCCGTTGAGCATGGGCGAACTATCCGTGTAGACGGCTTTTACTTCCGGCACCTGCAGGATATTGCGGGCTCCCTCGTGATAAAGATGGGTATTATAAAGCGCTGCATTCTCTTTTTTCAGCTCCTCGTAAAAGGCTATAGCGTTACGGGTGGCAGGAGTATCAACCGACAGGCTGATGGCCTCGTGTAAGGCCTGCAGCACTTCTTTACGACCGGGTTCGCGGTTGGCCGCCAGGACGGCAGCTATCTTCTGCAACGATGCTGGATCATCCGGTGTTTCCCCGGCCATGTTCCGGATATGATCGACCGAACGATTTACCTGCAGCCGGATAGGTTCCTGGTATTTTTCCCAGGCCCGGTTGCGGCTGCTACGGGTAAGCTCTTTGGCCTCCGTTTCGATATCGTTCAGCTCTTCTTCGTCGGCCAGCGCATTGCCCGTGATCCATTCCTTCATCTTTTTGATGCCATCCCATTCCCTTTCCCATTCGAGACGTTCGGGGCTCTTATATCTTTCGTGGCTGCCCGAAGTGGAATGCCCCTGGGGCTGGGTCACTTCTTCGACATGGAAAAGGACGGGGGTATGTGTCTGGCGTGCCGATCGGATGCCTGCTTCAAAAGCCTCGCACATCCCGGCATAATCCCAGGCCTTGACCTTATATATATCGATGCCGTTGGTGCCCTCTTTTTTCTGAAAGCCTTTCAATGCCTCGGAAATAGACCCCTTTGTCGTCTGGTACTCGCGGGGCACCGAAATGCCATAACCATCGTCCCAAACGAAAATAGCCAGGGGTACCTGTAATACGCCCGCGGCATTCAGCGTCTCCCAGAAATGGCCCTCGCTGGTAGAGGCATCGCCTATCGTGCAAAAACAAACTTCGTTGCCGTTGTCGGACAGCTCCCCGAAAGGCCGGAGTACCTCGATGTCCCGGAAAGCTTTTGAGGCGCTGGCCAGCCCCAGCGCTTTAGGCATCTGGGCGGCAGTAGGCGCCAGGCCGGCCGTCAGGTTCTTCCGGTTCACCAGGTCCAGCGTCGCCCCGTCGGAATCGATGAATGGGGTCGCAAAATGCGAATTCATCTGTCTCCCTGCGCTGTGCGGGTCATGCGCAGGATCAGGGTCTGCATATAATTGGGAGAAAAACTCTTCTATCGTGGCTGCTTCTGCAGCAAAGGCAAAGGTCTGGTCACGGTAGTAACCCGCATAAAAATCTCCGGGCTTGAAGAATTTGGCCATTGCTACCTGGGGAACCTCTTTACCATCCCCAAAAATGCCAAATTTAGCCTTGCCGGTAAGAACCTCTTTGCGACCCAGGAGGCTGGCTTCCCGGCTTTCGCAGGCAGACCGGTAGTCTTTTAATACTTCTTCCCGGAACTTATCAAAGGATAGTTTTTCGGGATCGAGGACTTCGCTCGTGAAAAGATTTTCCATTAGAGTTAAAATTTGAAAGACAACCGGCAGTTCAACGCCGCAAATTTAGGATTCTCCTACCCAACCATAACACCTTATCCCACTGATTGTTAATTTTATTATATACTAACCGGACTCCATCGGCTGGCGGCAAAAAATAAGGCGAAAATGAGATTTTATGCCGTATTTTTATAATTAACGATAAGTCCTTAATTTTATATCCTGCTTAACGCAGCCAAACTATGAAAAAAATAGCAATTGTAATCAGTCTTTTCTCCACCGTCCTTGCCGCCCGTGCACAAGCAGTCAACGCGGCTGTCAACACCAGGGGAACAGCAGTTCCGAAACCTGCCGATGTATTGCAGTTAAAGGAAAACAACCACAATTTTGGGAAGATCCCACAGGGAAGACCGGCCACCTATACTTTCGAGATCGTCAATACCGGCGGCACGGCCATGAAACTGGATAATGTACAGGCTTCCTGTGGATGCACCACGCCTGATTGGAGCCGGGACCCGATCGAAGCCGGGGCGACAGCAAAGATCAAGGTCGGGTACAACGCCTACGCTGAAGGCCCCTTCACAAAATCCGTAACCATCGTGTACAATACCAATCAGACGAAAATGCTCACGATTACAGGAGAAGTATACAAAGTGCCTGTGAGCTCGGCGCCTGAAAACTCATCCGTCCAATTATTAAAACAAATAAACTAATAAAAATGAAAAAAATCATCCTATTTGCCAGTGTATTACTCTTGTCTGCGGGCGCCTTCGCCCAGGCAAAAAAAGCCGAAGATGTAATAAAGTTCAAAGAGCTTGCCTATGACTTTGGAAAAATCAAACAGGGAACTCCTGTATCACACGAATTCGAATTCACCAATATCAGCTCTTCCCCGGTGATCATCGAGTCTGCCGTTCCTTCCTGCGGTTGCACAACTCCGGTCAAACCCGAAGGTGCTGTTGCAAAAGGAAAGGATGACAAGATCACGGCCGGTTTCAATGCCGCCAACGTCGGTCCCTTCAACAAGAGCATCACCATAAAAGTAGCAGGCGTTGACTTACCCGTTCAGTTAAAGATCACCGGCGAGGTGATGACTGCCGACAAATACGAAGCTCCAAAGAGCACTAAGTCCGGCCGCTAAGGTCCTCTTATATAACATTTTCGCTAAGCCTTCCGGAAACCGGGAGGTTTTTCTTTTGTACTTTTACGCCATGTTAACCATCAGTCAACGCGGACAACAAATGCCGGCTTCGCCTATCCGGAAACTCGTGCCCTATGCAGAGACCGCTAAAAAGAAAGGCATCAAAGTTTATCATCTCAACATCGGGCAACCCGACATCGAAACGCCAAAAATGGCCCTGGATGCCGTACGGAATTTCGACTTCAAAGTCCTGGAGTATAGCCACAGCGCCGGCAATGAAAGCTACCGGCGCAAGCTATCCGCCTATTATAAGAATCTGGGCATCGACGTAGACTATCAGCAGATCATCGTTACCACCGGCGGATCCGAGGCCATTCTCTTTGGCTTTATGAGCTGTCTGGACGCCGGTGACGAAGTCATCATCCCCGAGCCTTTTTATGCCAACTATAATGGATTTGCAGTGGCCGCAAACGTAATAGTCAAACCGCTGACCTCCCACATCGAAAACGGTTTTGCCCTGCCCCCCGTCGCAGAGTTTGAAAAACTCATCACGCCGCGCACCCGGGGCATCGTTATCTGTAACCCCAATAATCCTACGGGTTATCTCTACAGCAGGGAAGAAATGGATACCCTGAAAGAGCTGGTCATCAAATACAACCTCTACCTCTTCTCCGACGAAGCCTACCGCGACTTTTGTTACAGCGGCGAGCACATCAGCGCCATGCACCTGGAAGGCGCGGAAAACAACGTGCTCATGATGGACACCATCTCCAAACGATACAGTGCCTGTGGAGGCCGTATCGGGGCTTTGGTAACCCGTAACCAGGCGGTGCTGGACACGGTCATGAAATTTGCACAGGCCCGGCTGAGCCCGCCTTCATTTGCTCAGATACTGGGTGAAGCGGCCACAGACCTTCCGGCCGACTACTTCGATGCTACCAGGGCCGAATACCTGAAACGCAGGGATGTGCTGGTCAGCCGGCTCAATCGCATACCCGGCGTATTCTGTCCCAATCCGGGCGGCGCCTTTTACGCAATGGCCAGCCTGCCCGTGGATGATTCGGATGTATTCTGCCAATGGCTGCTCGAATCTTTCTCCTACAACAATCAAACGGTGATGCTGGCTCCCGCAGGCGGCTTCTACGGCACGAAAGGGCTGGGGAAAAAAGAAGTCCGTCTCGCCTATGTGCTCAATGCCGGCGACCTGGACAAGGCAATGGACTGTTTGGAGAAAGCGCTCGAACAATATCCCGGAAGAACAAATTAGTCCTTCTCCCGTGAACCATCTTATATACCTCCTCCGGCTTATATACCTCCTCCGGGAACAAACCACCTTATTCACCTGCCCTCCGTTGAATGAGCCTCTCCAAATAAATTAAAATAAATTTACATTTGTTTATAGATTTATTGAAATATGCGAATTGAAGGGGTAGATAAGACTATTTTGGCCCAATAAGACCTCAATAATCATATTAAAAATAACTACATGTTTAATTTTAACAGGCCTGAGCTTAAAAAATTTAAAAATGTTAATAAAATAATTTCCTTTTCTCAGCAAAACCTCCGATCTTGCACTCAGAACGGTTGAGAAACGTGACAGTGCATAAAAGGATTTAGCAAATAGCAATTTTTTAACCTTTCGATATTACTAAGTTCTTTTTCAGTGCTTATTTTTGTGGCGGCAGAACAGTGAAAGAGGAAAAGAGTGAGGCGCCACTTACAACATCGATTTTTTGAAGATTTTTCATATGGCAAGCAATCGTTAGACGGCCTTCTGTTTCCACAGAGGGCCTTTTTTTGTGCCCTCCACTCTCAGCCACAATCGCCATCCAGGCACAATTCGCCGCGGCTCTCTCCTTCCTCCAACATAATTTCGACACTATCCCTCCTTCTCTCTCTTCTATTTTTCTTGTTGGATTTCAGTTCCTCAAAGTACTTTTTCCAATGTTTTTTCTCTATTTTTGCAGCCCATTTACAGGGTCTGGGCCCCAAACCTTGCAAATGCACAGTAACCGGCGCGATAGCTCAGTTGGTTAGAGCACAGGATTCATAACCCTGAGGTCTCGGGTTCAAATCCCGATCGCGCTACAAATCCCCATAATAATTGATTCCAATTTATTATGGGGATTTTTTTTTCAACCGCCGCCTGGCGTAGCCCTGACTATATCCAACAAATCCAAAAATAAATGATAGTCAGTCCCGTGATCCACAACGACCGTACTAGATTTTGTTATGCGGGTTTTTTATGAATTTTTCCTACATTTAGAGCAAAACCTGCCATGATCTTCTTGCTAGCCTCGGCTTTACTCCTTTTGCCAAATAAGAGCCCCTGCAAGAAATGCAAAATAGGAAAAGATACATTGACAGGGAAGCCAATATACCTCACTTATGATGTTGAACCGGAATGCGAAGGAGGTAAAGGTGCTTTACTCAGGCGCATGAATAAAACTGTCTTCTTTCCTGACTCTTTATTGACTGGTAATTTTGACTCACGGTATACAGTCAGCTTTATAGTAGAGGCCGATGGGCAAATTAGCGGTGGCAGGATTATTCATGACAATACAAATCAAGTAGGCAAGCAGATACTGCAAGCTGTCAAAAGCTGCCGGTGGATTCCTGGCAAATGTAATGGTAAGAAAGTGCCTGTCTTATACAGATATTCAGTGATAGTTGATTTTAAGACAGAATAGCTTTGGCGCACAAAAATTCACTCGGCAAGCTGCTAAACGCCACGAAATCCAGCAGCAAACGGTTAGATAACTGTCCCGTTCTGGCTACACTGACAAAAAAGCTTCACATTGAGTGAAGCCATTTTGATTTGCCAAAATAGCGGCTGATGAAAGCCATTCAGCAAGATCAGAATATTTTCGCATTAAACATAAATCAGCGTCAATATGCAAATCAGCTGAGGGTCAGTCTGGCAAATCACTAAAAGCCACCAAATCCAGTGGCAACCCGTTTGATAAATAAACAGGCTCAGTTATTTAAAAATGTTGTACCTTGTAACGTAACAGGTTACACCAAAGGTATGATTGCCAGCATTCAACACAAAGGCCTAAAACTCCTATGGACGAAAAATGATGCTTCAAGGCTGCCAGCAGAGCAAGTTAAAAAGATCAAGAATATCCTGATGCTATTGCATGGCGCTGAAAAAGTAGAAGACTTAAATTATCCGGGCAGTGGACTGCATCTCTTAAAAGGAGATTTAAAAGGATACTGGTCTGTAACAGTCACTGGTAATTATAGGATCATTTTTAAATTTGAAAATGGGAATGCCCATCTCGTAGACTACCTTGACTATCATTAAAAGGAGGATTGCAAATGTTACAACAAAAAATGCCACCCGTACATCCGGGGGAAATTCTAAAGGAAATGTACCTCGGTCCGCTGGGAATCAGCATAACCGCACTTGCCGATAATCTGGGAGTCGCCCGGAAGACAGTCTCCCATCTGGTCAATGGTCATATGGGTGTAAGCGCAGAAATGGCCCTTAGACTGGGAAAGGCGTTAAATACTACTCCCGAGCTATGGTTAAACATGCAGCGGAATTATGATCTATGGCAAGCTGGCTCGAAAATAAGCGTTACACATATCAGGTCTCTCCGGACAAAAGAACGAAGAGTTTATAGGGCTAACTTGTAGCTCTATCTCAATTCCCATTCCCGCTACAGCCCTCCATATAAAATAATAAATTTATATTTTATGGTCGTCTTGTCACCCTGGCAAATTAAAAAAAAAACCAATAAATGCCGGAGCAATCGGTTAGATAATTCTCCCGTTCTGGCTACACCGGTTTTTAAACGTTAAAAAGGTCGACCGGCCGCGCTGGCAAACCCGGTGAAGAGCCTGAGAACGGAATAAAGAACAGAACGCTGGTTTTCGGAATTGCACGAATTAACCTCCATCCGGATCAACGACATCTGTTTCCGCCACGCGGCCAACCTGCCCATCTTCCAGCCGCACCTTTATCCCTCTTGAATGAAACGCTGCTGACGTTAGCAGATCCTTGACAATTCCATACGTTAACTTACCCGTTCGCTGGTCTTTTTTGAGGACAATAGCTACTTCCTGTCCAGGATAAATATCTTTTCTATATTGGCCATCCATGGGCTCTCTGTTTCTTTACCGATTATTAAAATATAATTCCAGGAAGCTCTCCTCGCTCTCTGCGATGGCAGGCTTTCCCAATGATTCGATCATATCCACCGGCAAATGGGCATCATCCCATTCGCTGTTCAATTACATATCCGGCCGACGAATAAAACTCTGCTTTGAATATAACAATTCCTGTATTAGCTTTATTAAGCAATAATCAAAATCGAATGAAACATAAAGCTATATCAATTCGACCATTCATCGGCGCTAAAAACTATGAACTGTCACGGAGCTTTTACCGGGACTTGGGGTTTCAAGAAAGTATTTTGGCTCATAATATGTCTTTATTCAAAACGGAAGGATTGGGATTTTATTTACAAGATGCCTACATCCAGGATTGGATAGATAATTCAATGATTTTTTTAGAAGTTGAAGATGTTGGCCGGTATTGGAACGAACTTTTGGCTTTAGACCTGACAGCTAAATATAAAAGTGTAAAACTAACTCCAATTCGTGAATATGATTGGGGTAGAGAATGTTTTATGCACGACCCATCTGGAATCCTCTGGCACTTTGGAGAATTTTTTAAATAAGGTAACTAAGGCCGCACTGCCCATGCAAGACCATCGGGTACCCCGCCTACATCAATGTGGCCGGTAACTTCTAAAGCTTTGATATCTATAACCGCCACATAGTTATCGGCCGAACAAGCCACAAACGCGCGTGAACCATCCGGGTCCATAAGAATCCCTGCTGCGCCATGACCAATTTTCAGTCGTTTTATTTCCGTACGTGACGCAGCATCATAAATGGTGAGTTCGCCCGATCCAAGGCTCGAAATGAATACGAGCCTGCCATCCGGCGTAAACTTCAGTCGGTTAGCGCCTAATACCTTTGCATCGATTTTCGTTGCCAATTTTTTTGCCTGCAGATCAACGATAGAAATTGTGCCATCCTCACTTGCCGCCGTCCATAATTGACTGCCATCGGGCGATACATCAAATCCCTCCGACCCCCTGACAACCGGGACAACAGTTTGAATCCAATCCTCGCGGGGTTTAGCACCGGGCGGCGCCATTTTCCCGGGCTGGATAAGGGTATCTGCAAGAATGCTGACAGTTCCGGAAGAAACATTTGTCGTGTAAACCTTTTTCCCGTCTGCCGTAACGTAGATCATGTGCGTCCTTTCCTGACCTGTTCCCATACCCCAGTCAAGATGGCCGGTTGCGGGGTCATAGCGGCCAACTGACTTGGAACCTTCCGCAGTGAACCAAGCCTTACCATTAACAAAGGTCAACCCATGCGGACCAAACAACGGTTTTGTGTCAATGCCGGGTAATGGTTTTTGCGCAACAAGGTCTACTACGTTAAGTTCGTGTAAACTGCCGCCCCCATAATTGGAAATATAAGCAATGCTGCCGTCTGAAGAAGCGACAACTTCGTGTGGATCTTCGCCAACAGGAATGCGGGCGATCACCTTTAAGGTAACGGGATCTACAATGGCCAGCGTGTGGTCGGTTTTTGAAAGCGCAAGCAATGACCGGCGGGGCGTTGACTGGGCATTGCATTGCGTTACCGGGTAAATCGACGTGATCAGAAAAAAATTTATCAGCAACCTTTTTATTTTTTTCATTTTTATCAATTTTAAACAAATCTATTATTTATCCACCTCAGTTGATTTTAAATGCGGTGAACAACCAAAAATTCGCTGTAAACCCGCCAGGCAACCATTATTTGCCATATGACAACTAGGAATTGAAATGGATACAGGAGTTTTGTACTGGCAAACCATACAGCAATATGAAACCTCTTATCTCAATTTTAATTTTAATGGCAATGGTGAAAAATACAGGTGCTCAAATCCCCGCTAATTGGGCACAATACACGGTATCGGATACGATAGATATACCAGTGGGGCAGTTCTGGCCAATTTCTTTTCGCGTAAGTTTAGAAGACATTGGCAATATGGCAAAGTATAAAGATTTGCCAAAAATCCAATATACTACACCGGTTTACGGTAATTTTACCCGGGAAGGGGATAGTCGTAGGGTTCATTTTGAAACCGGTAAAACCTTGCTCGAAACAATTGTTAAAACGGCTGAGCCTGCTGGTTTCGGATATGAGCTCACCGAAATTGAAATTCCTTTAAGAACAGTAGCCAGAAGGGCCAGGGGATATTTTAATTATACCGCTCTGCCCGATGGCAAAACCAGGGTTGAGTGGACCTATGGATTTGAACAAAAAAATGCTATAGCCAAATGGATGATAAACAGGTATATTAAAAAAACGCATAAATTCTGGATGAAAGACACTTTATCTGAAATAAAAAGACAAACTGAAAAAATATACAACAACAAATAATGGCTGCCGGTTTGCTTATAAATTACCTATTGCTATTTGGTTCACTTAATGAAAAGCAGATAGATCTGATCAGGGAAAAAATCCAATCCAAAAAATTGGAAAAGGGACAGTATTTTCTTCAGGCAGGGCAATTGGCTAAAGAAGTTGGATTTGTTATCGAGGGCGTATTCAGGATTTTTTATTTTGACAAACATGGGAATGAAATCACCCGGTACTTCATAGAGGAAAATAACTTCATCGTTGATATGAACAGTTACCAGGCAGGTTTGCCAGGCACAGAATACATTCAGGCCGTAACAGATAGCGAATTGGTGGTGATCAGAAAACAGGCCCTTGAAGAACTATCTGCCACCATTATAGGTTGGGATAGCATAGTCAGTAAGATAACCGCAAAGGCATTAACAGAAAAAGTGATGAAGGTTAGTCTGATGATGCCGGAAGAAGCGAGAGCCCGGTATGAGCTATTTCTAGACAAATACCCGAATCTCGTTAACAGAATACCCTTGCAATATATAGCCTCTTACATTGGTATTACCAAATCTTCCCTGAGCAGGATTCGGAAAGAAATTAGTGGCTGATCATCTATTATTGTGCTACCCATCCGCCATCAATGGAAAAGCCCGTACCAGTCACAAAACCCGAAGCCGGGCTGCAAAGGTATAAAGCCAGTCCTCCGATCTCATGCGGCTCCGCCCATCTGCCCAAGGGTATCTTGTCCATAAAGGCCCGGTATTTTTCCGGATCATTGAGCAAGGGTAAATTCATCTCTGTGGCAAACGGTCCCGGCAGCAAGGCATTCACATTGATGCCTTCTTTGGCGACTTCAATGGCCAATGCCCTGGTTAATTGCAGGATGGCGCCCTTGCTGGCAGCATAGGGCGTGCGTTCGGCAAAAGCAATCAAGGATAACATGGAGCCGATATTCAGGATGCGACCATAATGGTTCTTTCTCATGACCGGCAATACCTCGCGGGATACCAGCCAGGACCCGGTGACATTCACCTGCTGTACCTTGTTGAAATCTTCGACCGAAAGCTCCTCTATCTTTCCGCGGATATTTATTCCAGCGGAATTGATCAGGATATCAATGCGGCCAAAACGCTCCAAAGTCGCACCTACCGCATCTTTAACGCTTTCTCCGGAAACCACGTCGCAGATCGTGCTCATACAGACGACCGGATATGCGGACCGGATCGACGCTTCAGCCTCCCGGTTGGTTTTTTCGTCCCGGGCGGCAATGCAAATACCAGCCCCCGCTTCCGCCAGGGCCTTAGCCATCGCCAGCCCTAATCCGCGATTGCCGCCCACGACCAGGGCCACCTGACCGTCTAACCGGAATTGTTGTAAAATACTTGTTTCCATAAAATAGTCGGGTTGAGATTCGATGATCGTGAAATGTGCAAAATATACATAAATCTCCAGTGGATCCTTATCATGCCTTGCCAAATCAGAAATCTCCGGGAACAAATTTCCTGTTGCCGCAAGACGGTATCCCGGTTCCAGCTTATTTGGCCTGCCTCAATAACTGCAATTTTTGTTGTAAGCCCGCATTTCCCTGGTCCAGTTCAATTGCCTTTTTGTAATTGTCGATCGCCTTCGCTTTATTCCCTTTCTTTTCCCATGCATCAGCAAGCATCGCATGCGCTTTTGCTGAAGCCGGATAGTTAGCTACATTCAGTTCAAAAAATTCGATTGCGTCATCAAATTTGGCAGGGCCCAGCCGGAGAATTCTGCTTCCCCTTCTTGCAACGAAGAATTCCGGTGGCAATACCCGGTAACCATAAGTGTCAGAAAGATATCGGAAATGATTTTTAACAAGCATGGCTGTTGAATCTTCAATTGTCGGGTACCATTTCGGATAAATGAACCGCAGGGCGTCATACACGGCTTTTATTGGTTCAGACACATGCGTTTCATCAGGGTAGTATACGTATTTATAGATAAGGCCAGCGATCTTTTTTTGCCTGAGCAGAGTGTCCATCAATAATACATCATGGTGAAATTCACCTCCTTCGTTTGCATCGCTGAAAAAAAGAAATTTGTTTTTCAACCTATTGCCAATTAGTTTATTATTTGCCTGCCTGACCAACTGTGCACTGTCCCACCACAGGGAAGGGCTCACTGCGATGTAGGCATTAAACATATCCGTGTGATTGACAAGGCAATGAAAGGCCAGCAGGCCGCCCATAGAATGCCCGGCAAAAATTTTAAAGGGCTCGGTCTTATAGTGGCCTTCCACATATGGCATCACTTCGCTGCTGATAAATTGGAGGAACTTTTCACCGCCGCCAAACGCGGCTGTATCCATAACGCCGTTATAACCTCCTTCCGGCCGGGACGGTGTCAGATCATTCATCCTGTTATGATCATAATTCGTGATTCCCACAATGATCATCGGAGGCAGGATAAAGTTGCTCGTAGAAAGGTAGTCCACCTCTTCGGAAACTATACCGCTAAGTGCGTCTCCGTCGGTCAGGTACAATACTGGTAACGGTTGGCCGGGAAATGTCTCAAAAGAGCTAACGGCCGGCGTATAGATATGAATTTTACGGTCTTCGCCTAATATTTGCGAATGGATAGTTACGATATCTCCTATGACCAGTTTTGAACTATCAACCTGCTGCGCATAGGATTGGTCTGCAAACGGCCCGGCAGATATCAATGCGGAAAGTATAGATAAAATTTTCAGGAATTGGGTTGAAAGTTTCATGCAATATGTTTTGGATTTAAAAAGTTCGGTCAGGTGTTCAAGCAAAGTACTGCCATCTTTCCGCCCGTATCGATGGATCTCAGCCAATTCGATCCGGCAATTGGGCGTGAGCGCTGAAATAGCACTTCCCCCAAAAGTTTAACGACCCACAAAACTCTCCATCATCCGCATTATCTCTGCCCCCTCCCGGCCGCTGTCCGGATTGGGACCTTCGTCTAAAAAGTATCGCACGGTGGCTTCGATCATGGGCTGTTGTACATGCTGCAAGGCATCGAAGGAGAAAGTGTTTGTCTGATCATTAGCCAGCACGGTCACGGTATCGCCTCTGAAAATACTAAAGGTTATTTTACCTGCCGTACCGATGATCTCGCAATAGTCGTTTTCAACTGCGGCAGCCACGTTGAAGCACCAGGTGCCACTAAAAGCAACCCCGTTCTTAAACAAAATATTCCCGGCCACCAGGTCGTCGGCGGAATAGAGGCCTCCCTGGTTGGTGGCTATACCCGTTACTTTTTGGATAGGGCCGAAAAAATAATACATCAGGTCCAGTTGGTGCGGGGCCAGGTCGTGAAAGAGACCACCACCGGCTACAGCAGGGTCTACCCTCCACCCGATCTTCGGATCCGCCAGTTCTTCCTTGGTAAGCGGAGGTTTGGATAATTCAAGGCGGGTAAGCAATACCTCACCGATGGCCTTATCCCGGATCAGTTGTTTTATTTTCTTAAAGCGCGGCTGTTCACGGCGATAATGCGCCACAACCAGTTTACTGTTTTTTGCCGCGGCGGCATCCGCCATATGGCAGGCCGCTGCAAAATTGTTCGCCATCGGTTTCTCCACATACACGTGTTTACCGGCATTTAGGACGGCCATTGTATACTCTTCATGGAATGATGGCGGCGTGGCAATATACACAGCGTTTACTTCCGGATCGTTTATAAGCTGACCGGCATCGGCGTACCACCGGGGCACATGATGCCGGCGGGCATAGTCCTCTGCCTTTGCGGCATCCCGACGCATCACGGCCACCAATGCAGAGTCCGCTACTTTATTGAAAGCAGGGCCGCTTTTTAATTCCGTTACATCCCCACAGCCGATAATACCCCAATTAATTTTTTTCATGATCAAGCCATTGATTTTTGCAATCCCCGCCGCCAAATTACCGAAAAGCCGGTTCCCTTTGACTGCGGAAAGCGCTTTTCCATAAACTTTCCGCTTTGGCCTGCATCAACAAAAATTTGGAATATTCATTCCAACTTTCTTACCTTTGTCATATGGAAAAGAGTGAAAAGATCATTCAGTCCGCCATGAAGCTGTTTATAGAACATGGCGTCCAGGCAACCCCTATGTCGGCCATAGCCAAAGCGGCAGACACAGGTATGGGAACTATCTATAACTATTTTGCCACAAAAGAAGAGCTCATAAACGCTATTTATCTGCACATTAAGCACAAGGAAACCAACAGCCTGAAACTGCCCTTTACCGATGAATCCATCAAACGACGCTTTGACCACTTCTTTGAGGCCCTGATCCGCTATTTTATTAATAATCCATTGCATTTCAGGTTTATGGATCAATTTCATAATTCGCCTATTTTAACCCCCGACACAAAAGAAAAAGGCATGCAGGCAATGGAAACAGTCATCACGGTCATTTCAAAAGGACAGGAACAAGGCATTTTGAAACAGATAGGCCTGGACGAATTACTGTATTTTCTCGAAGGCGGACTCATGGGCTTTGTACGCTGGGTGCTTTCCAACAAAATACCCGTCACCAGGGAGCTGATCGATCACCAATTGTCTATAGCCTGGGATGCCGTAAAATTCTAATTTTTTTTTCTTTAAATGGAATGAACATTCATTCCAATAAATATTCATCATTCCAAAAACAAAAAAACAACAAAATGCAAACCATCTTCATCACCGGAAGCTCTTCCGGACTCGGAAAAGCCGCAGCCCAATTATTCGCCGTTAAGGGCTGGAGAGTAATCGCTACCATGCGCAATCCCGAAAAGGAAACGGAACTTAACGGGCTACCCAACCTGACCCTGTTACCCCTCGATATCACCGATCCGGAACAGATCAAAAACACCGTTGGAAGGGTTACAGCCATGGGTGACATCGACGTGGTATTCAATAATGCCGGTTATGGCCTCGTCGGCCCGCTGGAAGGTACCACCGATGCACAGATAATGCGGCAGATCAACACCAACCTGCTCGGGGTGATCCGCACTACACAAGCTTTTATCCCGCACTTCAGGACTAAGAAGAGCGGCCTGTTCATTACCACCACCTCCATCGGCGGACTGGCAGCCTTTCCTTTTAATTCAATCTACCATGCTACCAAATGGGCGCTGGAAGGCTGGAGCGAAAGTCTGGCATTCGAGCTGAACAAGTTTGGCATCGGCATCAAAACCGTTTCGCCCGGTGGGATCAAGACCGACTTCGTCGGCCGCTCTCTCGACATGAGCCGGCATGAAGCCTATGACCAATGGGTAGGCATGGCCATGAATGTTTTCTCGGATCCGGGAAAAGCACTCGCATACTCCGATCCTAAGCAGATCGCAGCTGTGGTATACGAAGCGGCTACCGATGGAAAAGATCAGCTCCGCTACCAGGCCGGTGAAGACGCCAAAGAAATGTATGCACGGCGTCTGCAAATGGGAGCAGAAACCTCCCGTAAAGAAGTAGATCAATTGTTCTTCGGCAAATAATTATACAGTCGCTGTCCCGTAGCAAATAGGTTATTCGATTGAATAACCTATTTTTGTAAATACTGAAGCCATTCTGCATTTGCAAAAACAGAAGGTTCAAAGCGGGCGGCATCCCGATATAGCCCAATAGCTTGTTTTAGTATCCCTATTCCTGCAGGATATCCCCTATAACGTTTTGTTAACTGAACTCCTCTCTATCATTGCGCTACGCTTGCTCAACGGTGTATCCGGTCACACTACACTATCCAGATTACAAGGAAGATTTACAAATCAAAAAATATAAGAATTTAAGCACCATTGTCTAATCAAAACACACTAAATGTTCAAGATCAGATCCCTTTTGCCGGTAGCGCTACTGGTCATCCCTATCGCCCTGACGGCGCAAAACCGCTTCACTGTCAGCGGCACCATCCGCGACAAAGTATCCGGGGAAACGTTGATCGGAGCGAGTATCCTATTATTGGGACAGTCCCATTCCACCGCGCTGAGCAATTCCTATGGATTCTATTCCCTGAACGCAGCCAGGGGTAATTACAAAATGGTGATAAGTTTCGCCGGCTACCAGAGCGATACGATTGACATCGCCCTTACAAAGGATGTGGTGGTCGCGGTGAACCTGGCCGCCGGTGGCCCTCGGTTACAGGAAGTAGTGGTAACGGCCTCCAAAAGCAATAACAACGTGAGCAAGCCGCTGATGGGCGTACAGAAGCTGTCTATCGATGAAATAAAGGACCTGCCCGTCCTGTTCGGAGAAAAGGACATTCTTAAAACGATCCAGCTCCTGCCCGGGGTCCAGTCGGGTGGTGACGGCAGCAGCGGCTTTTATGTCCGGGGCGGCAGCGTCGATCAGAACCTGATCCTGCTGGATGAAGCCACCGTCTACAACCCCTCTCACCTACTAGGCTTTTTCTCCACCTTTAACTCGGACGCCATCAAGGACGTCACCCTGTATAAAGGCGCAATGCCGGCGGAATACGGTGGGAGGCTTTCTTCGGTGCTGGATGTGAAAATGAACGATGGCAATTCCAAAGACTACCACGCCAGCGGCGGTATCGGCCTGATCTCTTCCCGCCTGAATGTCGAGGGACCCATCAAGAAAGACAACGGATCCTTTATCGTCAGTGCAAGACGGACCTATGCGGATCTGTTCCTCAAATTGTCGCGGGATACCAACACGAACCGAAGCAGCCTCTATTTTTATGATATCAATGCCAAGGCGAATTACAGGCTGGGCCAAAAAGATCATATCTATTTATCCGGGTATTTCGGCAAAGACAACCTCGGATTCGGCAATACTTTCGGCATCAATTATGGTAATACGACAGCTACCTTCCGCTGGAATCATATCTTAAGCAGCAGGCTGTTCTCCAATACATCCCTGATATACAGTAAGTATAACTACCAGGTCAATGTGAATCAAACGAATAATAATATCGGTATCACCTCCTATATCAAGGATTATCATTTGAAGGAAGATCTGCAGTACTACGCCAATGCTGACAATAAGATAAATTTCGGCATCGATGTGATCGATCATAACACCTCTCCCGGCGTGATATCGGCCTCCAAGACATCCAGCTACAACGCCCTCACCCTGCAGGATAAACACGCACTCGAAAGCGCCATCTACCTCTCCCATGACCTGTCTTTGTCGGATAAGATAAATATAAATTATGGCCTGCGGGCCAATCTCTTTACCGTCATGGGACCCGGTAAATTTTATACTTATGATTCCAGCGGAAAAGCTACCGATTCGGTTAACTACGGATCCGGGAAGACAGTAAAAAACTACTTTAACCTGGAACCCCGTTTCTCGATGAGCTTTAAATTGAACGCTTCCAGCTCTGTCAAGGTCGCTTATACCCGGACCACCCAGAACCTCCACCTCCTGTCCACTTCCACTTCCGCCAACCCAACGGATGTATGGATACCGAGCAGCAATAACGTAAAGCCCGAGATAGCCGACCAGGTATCCATAGGTTATTTCAGGAACTTCCGGGATAACCAATATGAATTTTCAGCGGAAACGTATTACCGGGATATGCAGAACCAGATCGATTACAAGAACGGAGCCCAGTTGATCGCCAATCAAAACGTGGAATCACAGCTGATCTTTGGGAAAGGCAGGTCTTACGGGCTGGAGCTGTTCCTGAAGAAAAAATATGGGGGCAAGTTCAACGGCTGGGTCAGCTATACCTTATCCCGGACCGAGCGCCAGTTCGCAGGCGTGAATAATTTCAGCTGGTACCCCGCCAACCAGGACCGGACACATAATATTTCGGTAGTGGGTATTTATAAAGTCAATAAAAAATGGACCCTTTCTGCTGATTTTGTTTACTACACCGGTAACGCCGTTACCTGGCCCAGCGGCAAATACCAGGTCAACGGACAGGTAGCCTTTGTCTACACGGAAAGAAATGGTTACCGGATGCCCGCTTACAACCGGCTGGACATCGGAGCCACCCTGCAGGGCAAAAAGACAAAAAAATTCGATAGCAACTGGAACTTCTCGATCTATAACCTGTATGGAGCACAAAACCCCTACAGCATCCAGTTCCAGCAGGACCCCGGCAATCCCGCCAAAACCCAGGCCATCCAATATGCCCTGTTCCGCTGGGTACCTTCCGCTACCTATAACTTTAAATTCTAAGCAAAATGAAAAGCAAAGCACTTAAAAATACAGCTATAGCCCTTTTTGCCGCCTTCCTGCTCTATGCGTGCAAAAAAACAGTGACCCTGAACCTGAAAACTGCGGCGTCCCAGATCGTCATCCAGGGCGAGGTCACCGATTCCGCCGGCCCCTATACCGTGACGCTCAATAAAACAGTAGGCTTTTACGCAGACAATACCTTCCCCGGTATATCCGGCGCATCGGTAAAGATCAGCGATGACCAGGGTCTGACCGACAGTCTCACGGAAACCTCTCCGGGCGTATATTCGACCCACACCCTCCAGGGCAAGACGGGTAATACTTACACCTTATCCGTATTCGCTCAGAATACCAATTACACGGCTGTCTCTACCATGCCGGCGCACGTCCCCCTGGATTCCGTTACGATTATGCACGAGAGCGGTTTCGGGGGAGGCCAGATAAATGCAGTCGCCAATTTCCAGGACCCGCCAGGTAAGAAGAACTATTACCAGTTCATACAATACATCAATGGACAACTGTACACCAAAAATATTTTCATTTTTGATGACCGTTTATCCGACGGAAGATATATTAGCAATACGTTGAGCATGGACAGTAATTATATCAGCACCGGCGACCAGATCGAAGTAAAAATGTATTGTATCGACGCCAATGTATACAGCTATTTTAATCAGCTGGATCAATCTTCCGGCAGCGGGGGTTTCAATGCGTCGGCCTCTCCCGCCAACCCGGTATCCAATATCAGCAACGGCGCCTACGGTTATTTCAGCGCCCACACCACTCAATCGAAGAAAGTTAAAGCATATTAAGTAATTTTATAGCAGATGTTCAAGGTAAAAAAGAGATATACCGTGCTGTTCCATATGGGCATTTGGTCGGCATTGATCTTATGCATTATTGTATGGCGGCCCCGGGGTGCAGAAGAACATGAAGGCCCAATGACCAATTGGCAGATCATCTGGTCTCTCATACCTTATATTGCCCTATTCTATCTGCATGCATTTTGGCTGATCCCAACTTATTTGTCCCGGAAAAAGACGGCCGTCTATATCCTGTCTGTGCTTGCAGCCCTGTTAGGTGTCGCCGTCCTGTCCGGTCTGAGTTTTTATATGAGCCCCAGCCTTCCGGTTGGGGCCCACTATTACCAGTTTGTGGTCCGGAGAATATTCCCGGGGCTTTTTTTCCTTATGGCCAGCGCAAGCCTCGGGGCATTCCGGGAGAATTTCAGACTGGAAAAAACCCGTAAAGAAAAAGAGACGGAGCATTTGCGGACCGAGCTTTCCTTTCTAAGGGCCCAGGTCAATCCCCATTTTATGCTCAATGTCCTCAACAGCATGGCGCTGCTTGCCCGAAGAAAATCCGACCTCCTTGAGCCGGCCTTGATGGAAATGGCAGGTTTGATGAATTATATGTTGTATGACGCTAACAATGAAAAAATAAGGCTCGAGGACGAGATCAGTTACCTGCAGGCATACATAGACCTGCAAATGCTCCGTTTCAGGGACGATGTGACCGTTGAGTTCCATACGCCCCACCAGATCAAAAATAAATATATCGAGCCGATGCTGCTGATCCCGCTCGTGGAAAACGCCTTCAAGCATGGCATCGGGTTAGTACAGTCGCCGGCGATATTTATAGATATAGAAATTGAAAAGGAAGAAGACAGGCTCTCTATGATAGTGGAGAACAAATATAATCCATTGATCAAACGGCAGGAGAACAAGCCCCCCGGCATCGGGTTGAAAAACCTGAAAAAACGCCTGGAATTAATATACCCCGGCGAATTCGAATTAAACGCAGTGGACAACTATCACGCCGATTCAATGACAATAGAAAGCACGTTCATCATAAAACTAAATATCCCTCTGCAATGATCAGATGCCTCGCTGTGGATGATGAAACACCTGCATTGGATATCCTTGAGGACAATATCCGGCAGGTACCCTTTTTGCAGCTCGTCAAAAAATGTAAAAATGCATATACAGCGATGGAAGCATTACAGCAGGAAAAAATAGACCTGTTATTCCTCGATATCGAGATGCCCGGCATCAGCGGACTGAGCTTCCTGAAAAGCCTTTCTAATAAACCGATGGTGATCTTTATCACAGCCTACCGGAATTATGCGGTAGAAGGGTTTGACCTGGATGTATTGGATTACCTGATCAAACCCGTTGCTTTCGATCGTTTTCTGAAAGCGGTCAATAAGGCCCTGGAATACCAGGGATACCAGCAAAAAGAGATCACTCCCGCCAGTCATTTCCCCGACTATTTATTCGTTAATGCCGAACACCAGCTGACCAAAGTATTCCTGCATGAGATAACACATATAGAAGCATTGCGGAATTATATCAAGATCTACCTGGCGGAAAACCCCAAACCTATTCTTTCCAAATTAAGCCTTAAGGCCATCGAGGAAAAGTTGCCTGACGGGAAATTTGCAAGAGTCCACAAGTCCTTTATCGTCATGATCGATAAGATCAGCTCTATCCGCAATGACAGCATTCAGATCAGGGGGAAGGAGATACCGCTGAGCCGGTCTTACCGGGAGAGTTTCTTCAAAAAGATCAATGAGCCCCCCGGCAAGCCCCAAACCATATAATTATTATTTAAACACGTACGTCGGCTACTTTTTTTTCGTGATAAATAAGGACTGCTACTCCGCAGGCATATGCCCTGGCGCCCGTCAACGTAAGCCCCATCCTGCTGGCTTTTCTAAAGATGGGCATCCCTGTACCCAGGACGGTCGGATTGATGACCAGGTGATATTCGTCGATCAGCCGGGCCTGGATCAGGCTGGACACAAAGGAGGCCCCACCGTATACGATAATATCTTTCCCTGGCTGCTTCTTTAACGCATTGACTTCTGTGACAAGATCGCCTTTGGCCAGTTTCGTATTCTCCCAGACGGATCTGGCCAGCGTTTTGGTGAAGACGATCTTTTGTGCTTTAGCAATATTGCCGGCAAAATCTGCCTGCGGATGGCCGGTGTGTTCAGCCATTCCCGCCCAATGCCCGATGAACCCCTCTTCCGCCATTTTCCTGCTCAACAGCACACAATCGATCGAAGCCGTCAGGCCGGTATGATAATTCCTTAGCTCTTCATCCCAGGTCCAGTCCGGGCTAAAATCCCATATCAGCCAATCCATCCTTCCATCCGCCGCTGCGACATACCCGTCCAGAGATATCTGCATCTGAAGTTTTACCTTTCTCATCTTACGGTTCTTTCGATAAAGGTAGCAGCAGCCTTTTTACCGGAAGCTGTGGATTTGCGACGAAATCAGGGGTTGTTTGCGCCAGGATTCCAAGGGAAAAATACATACCCTTCCGCCGCGCCAGATAATCCACCAGCGCTTCCGGATGATCCGTCTGCAACCCCTGGATGTCTTTCCCCAACATCTCCTCCCAGCTGCCAGGCCCCTCCTTATCACTTTGTACATCCAGCCATACCGCTACCCCCTGCTGCCGGACAGTCCGCAACATCGCAGTATCATATACGTTGTCCAGCACTGCTATCTTTTTTTCCCGCAGAAACAGGGCGGCGGCCTCAGGCGTCCGGACATCATCCGGCAGACTGGTCATCAGGGGCACACGCGGTGCGACAGCACGCCACCCATCATACTGACCCGGTTTGTTGAGATATACCACCACCTGCTTTTCCATACCCGCCTCACGTATCTGCCGCCAGGTCTGCCGCACATCCGCCTCCTTGAAGTCGAGATAGATATTTATCTTATGCCTGCACAGTCGCAGTACATCGCGGAATTCGGGTATCCGGTATTTGCCCTGCGCCTGCTGGCCGGCACTGCGGACTTCCAACCCACCGGCACTGCGGACCTCCAGTTTCTCTATTTCCGCCAGCGTCAGGTCGGCTATATTACCCTTGCCTCCGGTCATCCGATCCACCGACCTGTCATGACTCAACACAAGATAACCGTCTTTGGTAGTGCGCAGATCTATCTCCACATAGTCGACACCGCACCGGATGGCCGCGCTGACAGCCGCCAGCGTATTCTCCGGGACATGCGTATGGCTCCCGCGATGGGCGATGACAATAAACGGATGCCTCGAAACCGGCAGCGGCGCCCGGCCATCCGACCAGCTGCCGAGCAGGCATCCTGCAAACACTAATGGCAAAATAGATCTTATCATGTTAGTATAGGTTTTTTTTGCACGGCGCCCTCGCCGGCGCTGTATTCCGAGTGCCCATCGCCACCCTCATCCAGCCCGAACCGGTTGCCATTATGCCGGCTGACAGGAAGCTCGTCGGGCGGCAATACCTCGAGGATGGTCTGTCCACCGTCCAGTCGATCATATCCAGCGGCGATCGCTGTAAATACCAGACAGCCGCATCAAGGTCGAACTCCGGCGTGCCCGCCATAGCCGTAAAGATATTCCAGGCGCCCTCTTTTTCCGGCCGCTCCGCCTGCCAGTGATCGAGTATGGATGCCTTGAATTGGACAAACGCCGGCTCAGATCGTCCGCATCCGGCGACGCTGCCGCGATCTCACTCATCGGCCGCAGGAGATTGTCGAGATACTCAACCCTTCATAATAATGCAAGCGAAGGATCAGCTTCTGGCGGGTGGTAAGGCGGGACAAAGCATAGTTTAGTTTCGCCGTCCTTTCACTGTCGTTATCCGATGCAACGATGCTATCCTCCCGGCTGCCTTCCGGGCAGATCAATGCCTCTTCAACAGGATAGTGACGTTTGGGATATTCTGTTCGCAGCTTTTTAATCAGGATGCTCCGCAATACTTTGGTAAGATAAGAAAAGGGATACTGTATGTCGCCGATGGATTCCCGGTAATTCCACAACTCGATGAACACCTCCTGCAGCGCGTCTTTGGCAAGATCACGATTGTCCGTAAAACCCGATGCCACCAGGAATAATCTGTCAGCATAGACGTCGTACAGTTCACCCAGCGCAGCCGGATCGCCTTTTTTCAAACGGGCCCAGCAGGCAGGATCGACAAGTGGGATTTTAGCCTTATCCATCTGGGATGCAAATTAACAAAAGCAGTTTTGGTATATTTCGATCTTCAGGACGTTAACGGAAACTTAATGACCTCCTTCCCGCCCCCCTGCAATTAGGGAATAACCCTGCTCCTCCGAAACTCATCGAACAACCGGTAAAACATCTCCTCCGTATCCACGAACTCATGAAAACCCAAACGCCGGGCCTTTGTTCCATCGCCAAAAAAGTCGTAATCCCAGGAGAATACAAAGTCGCCAAACGCCCACGAAGACAGCTGCCGATAGTCATATTTCTCCAGTCCATATTTTTCCTGTATCGCCTCCCACAAAGAAGCCTTGCCGGCCATGATGGTTTGAAGCGGCATTTGCAGCGGCGGTGCAGTATCCATTTTGAAATATTGCGCAATTTTCGGCCACAGCTCGCTCCAGCGAAACACATCGCCATTGTTGACATTCAACGCCTGGTTGACGCACTGCGGGCTGGTAGCCGCCCAGACAGTAGCCTTAGCCAGCAGACCCGCATCGGTCATTTCCATTAGTTTGTCATAAGCCCCGGGTTTACCGGGAAAACGTAATGGTAAGCCCAATTCTTTGGAAATGGATGCATACACCGCGATGACCAGGGCCAGGTTCATGGGATTACCCAATGCAGTACCCCCTACCACAGAAGGCCGGATAGCAGACCATGACCAGCTTTTCCCCATTTGCCGCCGCTGAAGGAAGTCCTGCTGGTCCACATTGAACTCGGGCGGCATATGGCCTCCATCAGTTTCTTTAGCCGGAGTTTTAAAGGGACCATAATGCGCGCCGTAAACTTTGTACCCCTGCATCAGGCTGATATGTTGCAATCCGGATGTTATGGGCTCGATCGTCTCCACTACGTTCACCAGCATGGCCAGGTTAGGCGATACCAGCTCCGCCCAGGTGGGCCGGTCCTGATAGGCGGTGTAGAACATATGCGTGATATCCGTCAATGAGCTCAGCCGCTCTCTGCAATCACCCGGGTCAAGCAGATCGACCGTCATATAACGAATTTTGTCTGTGTCCACGCCTCCCCGGCGTGACAGGCCGATAATTTCCCAGCTGCCCATATCGGACAGGTGCCGGATGAGATTACTGCCGATCACCCCGCCCGCGCCAACTACAAGTGCCGTATTTCGTTTCGCCATGATAAGTTTTATTAAATTGATGACCATCGTCGGATAGGCAAATGTCCGGGGAAATAAGCCGCGATTTTTGTATCTTTCCTATATATATTTGTACACTTCCTATATGAAACGCTACCGGCAATTTGAACCCGTACTGATCTCGGATTTTGAAGTATCCGAATGGAACCACCCGGTCCACAACCACAATCATTACGAACTGATCTATATCAAACATGGCTCGGGCACCCATCATATCAACCAGATACCCATAGGGTATAACAGTGGGGATATATTTTTATTAGGACCGGAAGAAGATCATTACTTCGACATCACTGTATCCACCCGTTTCATCTACATAAAATTTACCGATGTCTATATTCACCAGAAAGACAACAGCGTTTACAGTGGTGTACAGCATTTAGAGTATCTTATAAAAAGCAGGGAAACACATCTGTCGGGGTTTATGCTAAGCGATGATGACCGGCATACGGCAGATATGCTTTTTGATGTGGTCATTTCTTTAAAGCACGATACCCTGCGGAACGAGCAGCTGATCTGGATGCAGGTTTTGGTCTTATCCGCCCTCCTGCAAAGGAATATGCCTGAGCTCAAATCCACTATACACAGGAGTAAGGATATGCAGGCCATATTCTGCTATATCCACAAGTATATTTATATGCCCGATAAGCTTAAAGCCGAAGTCATGGCGGCACATTTCAACATCGCTGAAGAGTATATCGGGCCTTATTTTAAAAGAAACGCAGGCTTCACGCTCCGGGATTATATCCGTGATTACCGTAATAGCCTGATCAGACAAAGACTAGAAAGCCGAAGATACACCTTAAAACAAATTGCGGCTGAATTTGGCCTGACTGATGAAAGTCATGTCAGCAAGCTCCTTCAATACCGAAAAAATCAGGCTAATCCCCTACCCGCAATAACCCCCGATAAATAGGATTATATGAAATATCTCCTGCTCCTTTTTACGCTATATACTTTCAGCATGCCACCGGCCCGGCAAAAAATTAAGGCAGGGCAAAAAAATGAGGCAAGGCAACCTGTTCCCATTATACTCGATACCGATATAGGACCCGATTACGATGACGTAGGGGCCGTGGCAGTATTGCATGCCCTGGCCGATAAAGGCGAGGCCAGGCCTCTGGCCATCATGGCCAGTAATAAGAACGAGCTCGTAGCGCCATGCATCGACATCCTCAACATTTATTTCGGAAGGCCAAACCTGCCTATCGGCGCGCCTAAAGCAACCGATGCGCCCAGCAGAGGCGCCGTGCAGCAATGGCCGGAGATGCTGGTAAAAAAATATCCCCATACCATAACGGCTACCTCCGAAGTCCCCGATGCCGTCCAACTCTACAGGAAAATACTGGCCGGGCAACCCGATAACAGCGTAACCATCGTTACCATTGGATTCCTGACCAACCTGGCGGGTCTCCTGGATTCCAAAGCCGACCAGTATTCCAATCTTTCCGGCAGGGACCTCGTCGCTAAAAAAGTGAGCCATCTCGTATCTATGGCTGGCAGGTTTCCCGCAGGCAGGGAATTCAACATATATATAGATTCGATAGCCTCGGTAAAAGTATTCCTGCACTGGCCTACCCCGGTTGTCTACAGCGGATGGGAGATAGGAAAGCAAATCATCACCGGCAGACAGCTAGTGGCCAATGAAAAATTGCAGAGCCCGGTAAAAGACGTATTCGCCCTATCCATGGCTTTTTCCGAAGAGGACCACAACGGGCGGATGAGCTGGGATGAGACCGCCGTACTGGCTGCCATCATGGGTGCCGAACCTTATTTCGGCTTAAAAAAAGGACAGATCGTGCTGAAGGGCGGTTATAATGAATGGAAGGACGACCCGGCAGGCAACCAGGCATACCTGACCATGGCTAAACCCACCGGGGAACTGCAGGCAGCGATAGAGTCATTGATGATGCATTCCCCCTCCCCCCATTCCTCATCCTCTTACTGACATCCGATCAATAACCATAGTTCTATTTACATTTACACCATGAACACATTCGACATTCTACAGGAAATAGTCAGCCACCGTCGTAGCACAAAACCCGCAACCCTAAACGGAAAAAAGATCCCCGATCACCAGATCAATCAACTACTATCCTTAGCCAATTGGGCGCCCACCCACGGCCTTACCGAGCCCTGGCGTTTTGTAGTCTACAGCGGCGACGCCGTCCAACAGTTTTGCCACCAGCATGCTGAAATGTATAGACAAAATACCCCGCCTGAAGAATTCATGAAGGCCAAATATGAAAAACAACAGCACAACGGTGATAAAGCCTCACACCTTATTGCCGTATATATGCAAAGAGGCAGCAACTCCAATATAACTGCTCTGGAAGAGATTTGCGCCACGGCCGCTGCAGTCCAAAACATATTACTGGGCGCTGAAACCCTTGGTTTAGCTGTGTTATGGAGTACCGGCGGCGCTGTATTGCAACCGGTTATGAAAAAATACCTGGGCCTGGCCGAAGAAGATATAATGATTGGCCTGTTGTATACGGGTTATACCGATGAACCGGCAACGCCGGGCAGACGTGCACCTATAGAAGCAAAAACAAAATGGGTTCATAGGATACCCTAGCCCAAACCTCCTTCCCGGATTTGAACTATCTTTGCCCCTTCAACCTGACCGGTTATGACTTTTAGCGACTTTAATCTTAACAAGCCTTTATTCAACGCCTTAAATGAGCTGGGTTATCAATACCCTACTTCTATTCAGCAAAAAGTATTCTCCGTGATCATGTCCGGTAGAGACGTATGCGGGATAGCCCAGACAGGGACCGGTAAAACATTTGCCTACCTATTGCCCTGTCTCCGGCAATTGACTTTTTCGAAGACCAGGACTCCCCAGCTTTTGATCATTGTCCCTACCCGCGAGCTGGTCGTTCAGGTGGTACAATCGGTGAAGGAGCTGACTACCTATATGACCCTACAGGCCGTAGGAGTATACGGCGGCGTAAATATCAACACACAACGGGCGGAAGTGGAAAAAGGATCGGATATACTGGTCGCGACTCCCGGCAGGTTATACGACCTTGCCCTCAGCGGCTCCCTGCGGTTGAATGCGATTAAAAAGCTGGTGATCGACGAAGTAGACGAAATGTTCAATCTTGGCTTTCGCACACAGCTAAGAAATATCCTGGACCTGCTGCCGGTTAAAAGACAAAACCTGCTGTTTTCCGCTACTATTACAGAAGAGGTAGAGGCTCTCATGATTACGTATTTTAACAATCCCGTGAAAATTGAGGCGGCGCCCACCGGTACCCCGGTTGAAAACATTGACCAGAAAGCATACGAAGTCCCCAACTTTTACACCAAGGTCAATCTCCTGGAATGGCTCCTTAGCCACAATGCTGAAATGACCAAGGTCCTGATATTTGTAGCGACCAAACAATTGGCAGATCAGCTGTACGAACAATTAACCGAAAAATTCCCCGGCAGGACAGGAGTCATCCATTCCAATAAAGACCAGAATAACCGGTTTAACACGGTGAATAAATTCAAAAACGGAGAATACCATTTTGTCATCGCTACTGACATTATAGCCCGTGGCCTCGACGTAGCCGAAGTATCCCATGTCATTAATTTCGATACCCCTGAAGTCCCGGAAAACTACATTCACCGGATCGGAAGGACGGGACGAGCCGATCAGAAAGGAATAGCCATCAGTTTTATTACGGAAAAAGAAAAAGAATACCAGGCAGCCATACAGAGCCTGATGAATTATACGATCCCTATCGTCCCCTTACCGGAAGACCTGGAGATCTCAGACATGCTTACAGAAGACGAGAAGCCAAAAATTTATACAAAAGTTATCCCGCTCAATATCCCTAAGCCGGAATTTGCAGGCGGGGCATTCCATGAAAAACTGGAAAAAAATAAAAAAGTCAATGTCATCGTGTCACATGCCGACCGGATGAAAAAGAAATATGGCAAACCAAAAACCAGGGGCGCCAAAAAAAAATAACCCCGCTACAAAACCACCCCTCTATCCCCCTGCTTTAACTTGTTCTTCCGAAGCGAATACTTATAAAAATCCTCCACCTTCGTCCTGGCCCAGGGCGTCTTTCGCAAAAACTTCAAACTGGATTGCACGGAAGGATTATCAGTAAAACACCTGATCCGGATCTGTGTCCCTAACACCTCCCAACCATAACTCTCCACCAGGTGTGTTACGATCCTTTCCAGGGTCAACCCATGCAAGGGATCATTCGAAGGGCCTTGTTGCTGCATATTTTTTCCATTTTGGATAACAAATATAGACAATCAAAACCTGATCAGCACTTTACCAAAAGGCCGGTCTTCAATCAAATGACGCTGCGCTTCCGGCGCTTCAGCAGCATCAAAAACTTTGGCGACAGCCGGTTTTATTTTGCCCGCAGCCAGTAAGGGCAATATCTGACCCCAAACAAATTGTTGCTGTTCAGCCGTAAACCACCCGGAGAGGCTCTGTCCGCGCATCTGCAGCCCCTTCCAGACAAAATCGGTAATATTGGCCGTAAAGCTAGTGCCCGCCGAATAACCGATATTGACGATGACCCCATTTCTGCCCAGTGAATGGATGGCCTCCCCGGTCAGACTTCCCCCGATACTGTCAATAGCTATATCAACACCTTTCCCTCCGGTGATCCGTCTGACGCCTTCGCTGATGGTTTCCTTTTCCAGGTTGATCACATTGTCAAAACCCGCCGCTTCAGCCACTCTGGCCTTTGCCGCAGAACCGGCTGTCGTGATCACCAAAGAAGCGCCATAAGCCTTCGCCAATTGTACCCCCGCATTACCCACTGCTCCGCCTGCCCCCAGCGACAATACACTTTTACCGGGCACAAAATCAGCCTTGTTCAAACAGGCCTGAGCAGAGAAAAAACCGACAAAAGCAGCAGCCGCCTCTTCATCCGATATATGATCAGGAGTTCTTACCAGTTCCCCGGGAGATAAGACCAAATACTCCTGCCATGTACCATCAGTGACGATCCCCCTTACAGTTCCCTGCGGCGTAAAACCCGAAACGATCACCCGGGTTCCTTCCGGGAATTCTCTATTGCCCTTAACCACCACACCCGCGCCTTCATTGCCCGGGATCATGGGTGGCTTTTTAGCCTGGGGTATAAGACCGCTCCGGATGGTATTATCCACAGGATTGACGGCCGCCAGCGTAACTTTAACCAGCAACTGGCCGTCCGGCAATTCCGGCCCGGGCAGCTCAATCAGTTTTAATTTATCGTAAGAACCATATTCGGCAAATTGGATCGCTTTCATCTTATTTATCGCTTTCATCTTATTTATTTTGAAGTTTATCTCCTGAATCCCTCAATTTCACTCTTCAGCATTCCCGTTACTATTTTCATCTGCTGCCTGTTATTCAAAACCCTGCAGGCTAAGATCGTTCCTTCCAATAGGTTAAACATCTTCACCCCAAAAAGACCCGCATCCACTGACGCCCGGAATTCCCCTGCTTTAATACCCTCTGCCACTATCTGCCTTATCTGATCCTGGACAACCCTAATGCCTTTTCCTACCCGCTCTCTGATCAGCGGATCCGTGTCATCGGATTCAACACCAAAATTCAACAACGGACAACCGCCATTTTTACTCATCACCATCCTGTCATAATAATGATCAAGTATGGCCATGAGTCTATCGCTAGCCATAACCTTATCCTTTATAACTTCATTAATACCATCGAATACCCGCTTAGCCAAAAAATCAAACACCTCCAGCGTGATCTCCTCCTTACTCTCAAACCTCCTGTAGATACCCCCCTTCGCCAGGTTCGTAGCCTCCATGATGTCACTGATGGACGTTCCGGCAATACCCTTCTGATTGTACAAAGAGGCGGCTTTTTCGATGATAAACTGTCGGGTATCTTCTCCTTTGCTCATGGTAGGAGCAAAACTAGGACCAATCGGTCTCTTTTTAAGATTTATCTTTTCTCCACCCCCGGGAATTATCATTTTTATTTTCCATCTTTTTCCTAACTTTAGTTAGATTTACAAAAGGTCTTCCTCAAAAAAAGAAAATTTCAGCTCACCCGTTGGTTTAATCATTCCTGCCATTTAGCCACAATCAGCATCCGTTAGGTAATTCGTCCCCCTTGGTCAACGGCAACAATTTATCTTCAACCTTCAAAACAGTTTTTATGAGCAACTATCATTTTGAGACCCTGCAATTACATGCCGGTCAACAAATTGACCCCACCACCAAATCGAGGGCGGTGCCAATCTATCAAACCACCTCCTACGGCTTCGACAACTCGGAACACGCGGCTAATCTTTTTGGACTCAGAGCATTCGGCAACATCTACACCCGCATCATGAATCCCACAACCGACGTATTCGAACAACGCATCGCAGCACTGGAGGGCGGCGTAGCGGCCCTGGCTACGGCTTCCGGACAGGCCTCTCAATTCCTGGCGCTCAATAATATCCTGCAGGCAGGCGATAACTTCATCAGCACCAGCTTCCTCTATGGCGGCACTTACAACCAGTTCAAAGTCGCCTTTCGACGCCTGGGAGTAGACGTGCGCTTCGCTGACGGCGACAACGTAGAAAGTTTTGTAAAACACATCGACAAGAATACCAAGGCCATTTATCTGGAAACAATCGGCAATCCCCGGCTGAATATCCCCGACTTTCAAAAATTCGCCGAACTGGCAAAAGAGTATGACCTGCCACTGATAGTTGACAATACTTTCGGCGCCGCCGGTTACCTGTTCCGGCCGATCGAGTGGGGAGCCAATATAGTGGTCGAATCCGCTACCAAATGGATCGGCGGCCATGGCACCACCATCGGCGGCGTCATTGTGGATGCCGGCAATTATAATTGGGGTAACGGCAAATTCCCCCAATTCACAGAACCTTCTGAGGGTTATCATGGCCTGAAATTCTGGGAAGTCTTCGGAGAAGGTAATCCACTCGGCCTCCCCAATATCGCTTTTGCCATCCGCGCAAGAGTGGAAGGGCTGCGCGACTTCGGCTCGTCTCAAAGCCCCTTCAACTCCTTCCTTCTCCTGCAGGGACTGGAGACCTTATCCCTGCGCGTACAACGGCACGTCGATAACGCCCAGATACTGGCCGACTGGCTTTCCGCCCATCCCCATGTGGACTTTGTAGAATATCCCGGCTTGAAAAGCAATCCCTATCACGACCTGGCAAAAAAATACCTCGACCACGGTTATGGCGGCATCCTGAACTTCGGCATCAAAGGCGGAAAAGAAAACGCAGCCAAGTTCATCGACTCCCTAAAACTGGCCAGCCACCTCGCCAATGTGGGAGACGCCAAGACATTGGTGATCCACCCTGCTTCTACTACCCACGAACAGCTGAGCGAAAAAGAACAGGTTGCCTCCGGCGTACTACCCAATCAGGTGCGGGTCAGCGTTGGCATCGAACACATAGAAGATATCAAAGCAGATTTCGAACAGGCATTCGAGAAAGTTCGCAAGCCCCAGGCTGCAAGCTAAAAGCCAGCCCTAATGACACAGGTATTTACCTTCAACCATCCCATTGTCCTCGAAACAGGTGCTGTCCTGCCCGGTTATCACCTGACTTATTCTACACACGGCAGGCTGAATGATGACGGGAGAAATGTGGTCTGGATCTTTCACGCGCTGACAGCAAACAGCGATCCCCGGCAGTGGTGGCCAGGCCTGGTAGGAGAAGACAAACTCTTCGACCCGGCCAGCTACTTCATCGTTTGCGTCAACATGCCCGGTAGTTGTTACGGAAGCCTGGGACCTCTGGACGAAGACCCGCTTACCGGGAACCCTTATTATCACGAGTTCCCCTTTTTTACGACCCGGGATATGATTCGCGCCTACCAGCCACTGAAAGAATTTTTAGGTATCCAAAAAATACATATTGGCATCGGCGGCAGCATGGGCGGTCAGCAGCTGCTCGAATGGGCCATCGAAGAACCGGACCTGTTCGATTATATTTTTCCCCTTGCCACCAATGCCCAGCACTCGCCCTGGGGCATAGCCTTCAACACCGCCCAACGAATGGCGATAGAAGCCGACAACACCTGGAAAGAAAAAACCGGCACAGCAGGAATAGAAGGGATGCGCGCCGCCCGCGCCACAGCCCTGCTGTCCTACCGGCATTACGACACCTACTTAAAATTACAACCCCGGTCAGCAGGATTTCTGGCCGAGACCGATTCAGCAGACGCAGCTGCCAACAACGCAGCCGCCAACAACACGGCTGCCAGCGACGGAGCTGCGTCTTATCAACGTTACCAGGGAGAAAAACTGGTCCGCCGTTTCTCCGCATTCAGTTATTACAAGCTCAGCCAAAGCATGGACTCCCACGACGTGTCCAGGGGTCGGGGCAGCCTCGCCGACGCGCTTCGACAAATACGCGCCAGGACCCTGGTCATCGGAATCGAATCAGACATCCTCTTTCCCCTGCAGGAACAACAATTACTGGCCGCACTGATCCCGGAAGCCTCCTTCCGGACAATCTCTTCCCTCTACGGCCACGATGGCTTTTTATTGGAATACAAACAGATCGAAAAGCTGGTAAGGGACTTCCTGGTATATACCCCAAAAAGACCCACATTTATCTAACCCCTAATTCAGCCACAACCACTCCATTACCCCCTACTACATGCAGCGCCGAGAACTTGAAATAACAGGCTGTCACCACCCGACCCAGCTGCACCACCTGCTCAATGGGGTTTGATTTGATATTGGAGAACTCCCCTTCGGCTGCTTTTTTCCAATTCACGCCATCCTCACTTATATAAAAAACATACTGGTCTACAATGCCCTCCGTCCTCTTATCCTGCCGCGGCAAATAGGTAAAGGCTTTGAAGGTCTGCTCTCTGCCCATATCTACAATGATATCCTGCGGGAATTTTGCCGTACCCGATGAATCCGGCCCGATCACCCGCCACCCCGATTTCGACAAGCCCAATTCCTTAACAGTCACTTCGCTTGCCGTATCGCCCTCAAAACAACGAGCCTTTACCACACCACTCCCCTCCAGCAAAAAAGGTCCCTTGTACAAAGGCGACCCCACCCCGGGTTCCGTTCCATCCAGCGTATAACGTATGCTGGCCACCGGGCTGACGGTAACAAAACTTACCAAACCTTCCTTGTCCCGAAGAATGGATGGAGCCACCAGGTGTGCAGGCTCCTTAAACAAACCAAGGTCGCTCAACGCCACACAAGCGCCGGAACCATTTATCGATAGCCGAACCTTACCCGTTACAATATTTTGCTGCAGCCTGATCAGCCGCCCCGCTCCAATACTGGTACCAGCCGCGATCATTTTCCACCCCCCATCCAAAAAAGCATCTACTGTAAACGAATCGATCCGCTGCCCTAACTTAATATTCTCCCTCAGCCGTATCACATTAAATATTACCGGATTCCCCAAATCAACCACCAGCTGCGGTGTATTAACAGCATCATCCGTTGCCCAATAACTATACCGGTCATCATCGACAAGCCGCAAAGGACCATACAGCCGTTTATTCCCTCCCCGTATATTACTCGCAGTAAAAACAGCCCCCTTAGCCAGGTTCACCGAAAATGTTTTTCGCAGCAGGTCGCCAAAAGCCTGCAAAGAAGCCACGTCGTGCTGATCAAGCTGACCACTTCTGTTAGGCGCAAGACCAAGATCAAGGTCCGCCCCTCTGCCCACGCTTTGATAATAGAGGTCCAACAACTGATAAGGGGATTTTACCTGCTGATCCTGCGAGCCGTGATAAAACCATCCCGGACGTAAAGGAACGTCACATTCCGCCGGCAACCAGAACTTTCCATTCCGGGTACCCTCGGTAGCTTCCCAATATTTACTGTACCCATTTGCCGGTTTTTTCCCGGCATCCGGAGCCTGCGGTGTATACGTAGCCCAGCAAGTCGTTCCGGCATGCCCCTCTTCGTTTCCCACCCACCGCACATCAGGGCCGATATCCCCAAAGATGGCGGCGCCGGGTTGCAGCCGGCGGATCATTGCCCAGGTCGTATCCCAGCCGTAGTAGCTGGTCCGATCGATCTTGCGGGTCTCGCGGGTGCCTCCATAATAACCATCTCCGCCATTGGCCCCGTCATGCCAGGACATAAACAAGGGGCCGTAATTCGTATACAACTCCTTTATCTGCGCGCGATAAATCCTTACATAGGCAGCTGTGCCATACAATCCATTGTTCCTATCCCAAGGCGAACAGTACAATCCCATTCGTATGCCCAATTTGTTACAAGCCAGCTGATATTCCTTTACCATATCCCCTTTGCCGCCCCGCCAGGGACTTTTAGTGATATTGTGTTCAGTTGTCTTCGTTGGCCAAAGACAGAGACCATCATGGTGTTTGGCAACGATCACAACCCCCTTAAACCCTCCCTCCTTTGCCGCCGCTACGATCTGCTCAGCATCAAAATTGACCGGGTTGACCAGGGCAGGGTCTTCATCGCCATATCCCCATTCCTTATCAGTATACGTATCAACCCCAAAATGGATGAGACAATACATTTCCATCTCATGCCAGGCAAGCTGTCCCGGCGTTGGCAGGACACCATATGGTTTTGGGGCATCAGTGCCAGGCGCCCCGACACCACCCGGGCGAGCCTGCGCAAAAACAGCTCCACCCCCTATCATAAAAAGAAAAATTAATAATTTATGTGGCATAAGCGGGAATTTAATGTTTTAACCATTGAGCAGGAATATCCCGCGGTTCCGATCCGTCGACACTGTATTTTAATTGCAAAAAGTACCCCCCGCCGCCTTCGATAAAGTCGAGCGCGATCCTTTGCAACCCTTTCTTCAGAGCCACCTGCCCATTCTTTTCTATCGACGAATGGTTCCCGTCATTGTCAACGACCTCCCTGTCGGCAATCTTCAGAGTGCCGCCGTCATCACAGGTAAAATAAAAACTATATACGCCATCCTTCGGAATATCCAGGTAACCCCGGTACTTCAAACCAAAAGCAGGAGCTTCCACTGCCGGCGGCACCACAACAGAAGAAACCGTCAACACCGTATCCGGCTTCCCGTCACGCGCACCAGCCCCCTGCCCGCCAGGAGCCCCATCCGGCCTCTCCCCAACTCCACCCGGCATCCCGGTCGTCATCTTAAACTGCCCCTTATACTGGCTGCAAACCAATCCATCATTTACCCCCGTTACTACCGATGGCTCAGCCGGCGTCTGCTTTTCATACTGCAAATTGTAAATATCCCCCCTCGATCCATCCGGCCGGAAAGCCGCAACCCGAACCAATTGCGTTTGACGGATAACCAGCGGCGCAGACAAAACAGCCGAATGAACACCGGGAGCCGTACTATCCATAGTATACCGGATCACCAAATCATCCAACGGCTTCCTGATCCACAGCGTGTCTGCATCCACAAACGCATTTAAAGACAAAAAACCCAAAAGGTCGGGCAAACGGTAATGTACATTCAATACATCGAGCCGGTCATAACCAACCCCCAAACGCCGGAGGTAAGAACCGTAATCCCGGTGAGAAGCCCACAACACTTCGGCCAAAGCCGTCATCCGGGGCATATACATATAATCCGCCCGGTTCTCTGTCGGAATATATTCCGTCCAGATATTAGCCTGCGCCCCTATAATATTTTTGGCCTCAGTTTCCGTCAAGCCCTTAGGTATTAAGTTGCAATTGTAAACAGCCGGCAATGAATTTTTGTCCGGCATAGCATCAAAGTAAAGAGGATTCCCCGGCGTCATGATCACGGGGTTTCCATTTTTTGCCGCTTCTACAGGAGCCTTGGGTACCCAGCTGCGCCAATACATGACCATGGCCGTTTTGCTGATACCACCATCCAGGATTTCATCCCATCCAATAAGCTTGCGGCCTTTACTGTTGAAAAATTGCTCCATCTTATTGATAAAATAACTCTGCAGCCCGGCCGTATTCTTCAAACCTTCTTTTTCCATCAGCTGTCTACACTCCGCCGATTTTTCCCAAAGCGAACGGTCCACCTCATCCCCCCCGATGTGGATATACTTACTGGGGAAGATATCCATGATCTCTGTATATACATCCTGTGCAAACTGGAAGGTAGACAACAGACAAGGGCATACCGGAGTCGAAAACAATTTCCCGAAAACGCTTTGCCCGTCGCAGCTTAAATAAGGGTATTGATTGATAGCCGCCATCATATGCCCCGGCATGTCTATCTCCGGGATGATGGTGATATGTTTGCCCGCAGCATAAGCCACCAGGGCTCGCATCTCGGCCTGGGTATAAAAACCGCCATACAGTTTTTTCCCCTCTTTTTCTATAATATGCGCCGGATCGATGGCAAAATCGGGATTGTCGACGGCCCTCCGCATACAAACTGAATCCTGGTTATTAAAAGTCCGCCACGCCCCATTCTCAGTCAGCTTAGGATATTTTTTTATTTCGATACGCCATCCCTGATCATCCGTCAAATGCAGATGAAAAGTGTTGAACTTATACAGGGCCATCACATCGATAAATTTTTGGAGATACCCGATGGAAAAGAAATGCCGCGATACATCCAAATGCATACCCCGCCATGCATAAACCGGCGCATCCTTAATGACAACAGCCGGCAGCACAATCTTCCCCGATCGCCCATCCCCAACCACTCCCACCGCCCGCTCCGCCGCCACCGGCAACAACTGCCGCAACGTCTGCACCCCCATAAACATCCCCGCCGCCGTCCGCGCCGAAAGTACTACCTGCCCGGGTGTGATAGTCAGACCATACCCTTCCTCCGCTGTTATACTACCATCATACTTCAATACAATATCCCCTTTCCCGCTCACCTTGAGCGGCCTTCCAAAATAATTCTCAAAATACTGATTAAGCGCCCCAGCCTCTGCCCTGAAAATTGGCGAAGCCACCCCCAGCTTAGTGACCGGAGTAACAACAAACTCCCCTCCCGCCGCAGCCAACGAAGCCGGATAGGGTATTATCGGATATCGCGCCTCCAATTCCTGGGCAATAACCCCGTTCCAAAAAACGGCCATCAATAAAAACAGGCCGATTCGACACCTGATCGAGCCGGCTACACCCCTGATGAGGCCGGCGCTAAATACAGCAATCCGGATCATGGTCGTTGCAACTGGTTTAAAATGGGATTCGATAAGGCGCTCAGCGTTGTATGGCCATCCCTGAGCTCATCAAAGACCACTACTTCATTTGCCCCCTTCTTCAGCCAGCAGGCCGGTATATAAAGCGTTTGCTGCGGCCCGATCTGCCAGTATTTTCCCAGGTTGATCCCATTCAGAAAAACAAAACCTTTCCCAAAGCCCCGCATATCCAGCCAGGTATCCTTCGGCTCATCCAGCGTGAAAGTCCCTTTATACAGCGCCGGCTGACCTGTCACAGGCTTAGCACTATATTTATATTTTGTTATAGAAGAAAAAGGAAAGCCATACATTTCCCAGTTAGTAACGGCCTGTCCATTCAGCGTTACCTCCCGCGTAATACCTTGTCGGTTATCGGTCAGAAAAGGACCATAATTGATGCGCCCATTATTCTCCACCCAAATATCCAAAGTCGCACCGGCAGGCGCAACCAGTTCCAGCGAATCCTGTTTCAACCGCCTGTCCAGCGTCGCCAGCTGCTTCCCGTTTACATACACAATAGCATAATCCCGTAGTTCCTTTATTTTCAACCAGCCGCTCGCCGCCTCCGCCAGTCTGGTCCGGTAAAGCACAAAACCATAGGCCTGGTTCAGATCTTCGAAACACAACGGCGAAACAGACCGGACAGGCTTTGGCAGGTTACCGAATCCCCCTGCACAAGCCGAAAGCTTGATCCCGCTGATCGCCATCGTTTGCTTTTTCCCGGGCACCGGCGGCAATGTCACCCCTGCCGGTTGCAATTTTTCGATCACCGTCCTAAAAGCATAATACTTTTCAGTGGGGTTCCCGGCTTCATCCAGCGGCGCATCATAGTCATAGCTGGATACCTGCGGAGCATAGGGATTCCTTTTATTCATATTGGCCCCATTCATAAATCCACGGGTGCTGCCGCCATGAAACATATACAGGTTGATGGATATACCGGCCCTCAATATTTTATCCAGTGTTTCTGCAGCAGGTTTATACCCGGTATTGGCATGCGGTTTCCCCCAGTCATCAAACCAGCCGGGATACCATTCGGCCACATAATAAGGGCCCTTTCCTTCATGATATTTACGGATCAGGTTCTTTACCGTTACCGGATTTTCCTCCCCGTTGACAGCCGGCAGGTAACCCGGTAAATAACCTTTTACCATCTGGTCAGCTCCATCACAGGTAAATAAAATGCCGTCGAACCCGGCTTCTCTGAATAGCTGGAGGTTCAGATCGAGATAAGTTTTGTCATCGCTATAAGAACCATACTCGTTCTCGATCTGTACCATCAGGATATTACCGCCATGCGTCACCAGCAGCGGCACCAGCTGTTTTGCCAGTTGATTAATATAAGCCCGGTAAGCCTCGATGAAACGCGGGTCTTTACTCCGTACGCTGACAGTACTGTCTTTAAGCAGCCACCAGGGATAACCCCCAAATTCCCACTCTGCACAAGCATATGGGCTTGGACGCAACACCACCCATAGGCCTTCTTCTTTCGCCGTTTTTACAAACTCGGCTATATCGTTATTATCCGTAAAATCATACTTACCCTTCTCTGCTTCATGCGCATTCCAAAACACGTAAGTGCCGATGGTATTCAGTCCCATCGCCTTTGCCATTTTCATGCGATCCCGCCAGTACGCCCGTGGAACCCGGGTATAATGCATTTCCCCACTCACCATTTGAAGGGGCTTCCCGTCCAGTAAAAAGCTGCTGTCGCCCAGGGCAAATACATGCCGGCGGTCCTGCGCCGATGCTTGCGCCAATACCTGCGCTGATACCTGCGCCGATACAAAACTGCTGCTAAAAATAAAACCGATCCATACGATCCGGGAAAGAGGGATTTTCTTCATATACGAACGTAGACAATTTTTTAAGCCCAATTGCCTACAGAGATAAAAAAAAGAATTACTAGTATTTTTTTAAATTTAATATGGCGTAATTGTTATACTTTTATTAAGTTTAGTAGCCGGAACAAAATATCTACCACCAACTGCTTTGAAAGACAAAAAAGTTGATATTCAAAATCTGTGGAAACTCATCAGCATTCATGATGACGATAAAGCATTTGAATCCCTCTTTTACTCCTTAAATACCCCGCTGATCAAATTTTCCATGATGTATATCCACCTGAAAGAGGTGGCCGAAGAGATTGTTTCCGACGTATTCGTAAAATGCTGGGTGAACAGGAAAACCATGGGCGAAGTGCGTAATATTGACACATATCTGTTCGTCGCGGTAAAGAACCAGTCCCTAAACCACCTGAAAAAATACTCGCACATCCACCTCGTGCAAGTGGAAGATACCAACGAGGTGAGGTTAGTAAAACCATTTACCCCCCAGGAAGCGCTCGAGAAAAAAGAGCTCCTGTTTAAAATGGAGCAATCCATTGAAGAGCTGCCCCAGCAATGCCGCATCATTTTCAGGCTTATAAAAGAAGAAGGTATCAAATACAAAGAGGTAGCCGAAATTTTGAATATCTCACCCCGGACCGTACAAACCCAGCTTTTCAGGGCCATGAAAAAGCTAAGCCTGGTTCTATCCGATTATCTTAATCCTGCCCGCGACACCGCAAACCCCGCCCGCCCCATGCCCCCGGCGCCCCGCAGCACCAATGATACCCTTTTAAGCATCCTCCTCGTTCTAAGCCTTTGCAAACTATTTTTTCCCGGCTTGTAGGCAATTTCACCCAAAAGATTGTCCATTCCCCTGGAGCCGTAGGATGCGGCTCGCAAACACAAGGAGCCGCATCAGCGCCCCAACACAATCTGCTATATGGTGAACGACCGTTTCATAAGACTGCTTACAAACGAATTATGCGATCAGCTGACCGACGCCGAACGGGAAGAGCTAAACCTACTCCTGCAGGATAACCAGGAATACCGCGACCAGCGCGAACTTCTAAAAGAATATTGGGAAAAAGACAAGGGTGAATATGAAGCCAATACGGCCATGTTCAAAAAGGTGATCGAAAAAATAAAGCTCGACCTTCCCCCGGCTGAGATCCGCCTGCTTCCCGCTGAGATCAGCCTGCTTCCCGCTGAGACCCGCCTCCCTCCGGCTGAATTAGCCCCGCCCCGGAAAATATCCCGTGGCGCCTGGTATAGCGCCGCCGCCGCTGTTTTGCTAACCATTGGCGCACTATCCTACTTCTATCGCTCTTCCTCCAACAATCGCAATAAAGAAGCAGCCGCCCTTCGCTGGCTGCAAAAAACAACCCACCCCACAAAAAAGGATGTTCTAACCCTGTCGGACGGTACTGTTGTCACTCTCAATTCGGCCACCACGATAAAATATCCCGATCATTTTGGCGACAGCACCCGGGAAGTTTACCTGGAAGGAGAAGCCTATTTCGATGTAAGTAAAGACCCCCTCCATCCCTTTATTATCCATACAGATAAAATGAATATCCGCGTACTCGGCACTTCCTTCAACGTCAAATCATACCGGAGTGAGCCTTTAGGCGAAGCTTCGCTGATCCGGGGTTCGATCGAAGTCACCCTGAACGACCGCCCTTCCGACCGCATTATCCTCAAACCAAAGGAAAAGCTGATCGTCCAAAATAACCGGACGATAAAAAAGACGGTAAACCCTGATCCCTCTGCCCAGGATACCGCCGGCAAAAGCACCCGCTACTCCCTTACCAACCTTACCTATTTCCCCAATACTGTCAAAACTGTCGTCGAGACTTCCTGGGTGGAGAACAAGCTTGTATTCAGTGAGAAAGATTTTGTCGACTTGTCCGGCCAGCTGGAAAGATGGTACGGCGTACACATCGAGTTCGGGAACCAGCGCGTGAAGCACTACAACTTTACAGGCTTTTTTGAGAAGGAGTCACTGCCCGAAGCGCTGGACGCGCTGAAGATGATCGAGCATTTCAATTATAAGATCGCTGATTCGACCGTATATATATATTAAACCAAAACAATTGTCAATGAGACGCTTGTACTCGTTGTACTCCGTACAACTAAGGCGGGAACCGCCTTAAAGGTAATTCCCGCCACTTAACGCTAAAGATCATTATGTCGCCATCTCTGGTACAGATCGCGGCAATTATCAACCTTTAACTCAGTAAACATATGAAATTTTTTAAACACCCCAAAATGGGTGTAACGGGGAACCCTTGGTTGCTTAAGTCCATATTAATCATGAAACTAACGCTAATTCTCTTATTATTTTTTAATCTCCACGTGTGTGCGGATGCCTATTCGCAGACAAGGGTCACCCTTAACCTCAAGGCAGCGGACTTCAAGAAAATAATATCCAGCATCGAGAAGCAAAGCATCTATCACTTCATCTACAGCGAACGAAAAATACCGGCCCTCGGAAAGCTGGACATCAACGTGCAAAACGAAGAGGTGCCCCAACTGCTGGACAACCTGATGGCGAACTCCGGTTTTAAATACAGCCTGCTCGCCAACCATCTTATCGTGATCACAAAATCCGATGACGAAGCCCCCGTTACCGCGCCTCCCTTCACAGGAAAAGTACTGGACGAAAAAGGACAACCGCTCGCAGGCGCATCTGTCCGGATAAAAGGCTCCAAAACAGGCACCAGCACCGATGCCAACGGCGCCTTCACCCTCGAAGTCCCGGATAACACCACCCTGGTCATTAGTTATCTCGGCTACGAAGACAAAGAAGTTGCTGCCACCGGCGCCTCCTCGCTGAATATCGCGCTCAAGCTCGCCAACAACAGCTTGAACGAAGCCGTCGTAGTAGGTTATGGTACGCAAAAAAAGATCAATCTCACCGGCGCCATTGCCACTGTCAACGCGGAGAAACTCGAAGGCCGCCCCATGGTCAACCTCGCAGACGGTCTGGAAGGTCTGATCCCCAACCTGAACGTCAATCTCAACACCGGACAGCCGGGCACCAAGGCTACCTTTAATGTGAGAGGCTCGACAACCGTCGCCTTCAATAGCAATAATAATACCTACTCCTCCGCATCTACCAGCCCGCTCATCCTGGTCGATGGTGTTGCCCGCGACCCTAACCTCATCGACCCCAACGACGTAGAAAGCGTCACCGTCTTAAAAGACGCCGCCTCCTCGGCCATCTATGGCAGCCGGGCAGCCAACGGGGTGATGCTCATAACTACCAAAAACGGCAAGAAAGGTCCCGTCCGCGTCTCCTATTCAGGGTCCTATACTATCTCCCGCCCCACTCAGCTGGTCAAGCAGGTCAACTCCGGCGACTATATAAAAATGTTTAACGAGGCCAACCGCACAGGTTTGCTCAGCGGCGGCTACACGACCACCCCTTTTTCTTCTACCGACTCCACGATGGCCGCAGCTTACCGGGCTGACCCCGCTCACAATCCCGACGCCTATCAGGACCCGGCCAACCCCAAACGCTATAAATATGTCGGCAACACCGACTGGATCCACGTCCTCTATCCTGGTTGGGCTCCCCAACAACAACACAATATTTCAGTATCCGGCGGACAGGAAAATACCACTTACCTCGCCAGCATGGGCTATTATCGGCAGGATGGTCTGGAAAAGACAGCCCACCAGACATTCCAACGGTATACTCCATCGCTTAAGGTCAACAGCGATGTGACCAAATGGCTGACGCTGAACATGTATATGTCACTCACCCACGTCGACAACGATCAGCCCGCCACCACCCGTATCTCGCAAGGCGGACCTACCAACGGAGGCTGGCTGGAATCAGGGTTGCCACCCATAATGCCTGTCCGTAACCCCGACGGCAACTTTGCCGGCCAGGGCAACTACTCCAACCCGGTAGCAATAAATGCTCTCTCCGGAAGGGATAAGGACCAGCAAAATGACTTCTGGACCACCGGCCGCATCATCCTGAAACCGGTAAATCACCTCAACATCACGGCCGACTATACTTTTAATTCCTTCACCGAGTTCGAAAAGGCCAACCTCATTCCCTTTAACGAATATGGTTATAACGGCGCCTTCCTTGACATTTTTCCCTGGACCAACCCTTCCCAAGTATCGGAGACGAGAAGGAATTATATTTATAAGGCCATCAACGCCTACGCCACCTACGAGAATACATTTGCAAAAGACCATTATGTTAAACTCCTGGTAGGATACAACCAGGAATATAACCACTATACGATAAGCACTTCCCTGGCAAAAAATCTTATCGATCCAAATTTGCCGGCCATCGGTATCAACAATGACAGCAAACCAAGCGTTGGAGGCGTCGAGACGGAGAGCGCCCTTATCGGCACCTTCTCCCGTCTGAACTATATCTACAAGAACAAATATCTGCTCGAACTGAACGGGCGTTATGACGGAACTTCCAGGTTCCAGCCCGATCACCGGTACGTATTCTCGCCATCAGCCTCGGCAGGATGGAATATCGCCGAAGAATCCTTTATGGCTAATACCAGGGACGTGCTGAATGCCTTGAAATTAAGACTTTCTTACGGTCAGCTCCCCGATCAGTCGACACCTCCCGGGCAACAGCCTTCTTCACGGAATCAATACCCTTATCTGGCTGTCATGCCTGCCGGCACCATCCCTTACCTTATCAACGGTCAGCCGGCTATCACCGTCACCACGCCCACGCTGATCTCCCCGCTTCAATCCTGGGAAAAAGTCCAAACCAAAAACATAGGCCTGGACTACTCCTTCTTACACGACCGGCTCAATGGTAGTTTCGATTATTTCCAGAATAGGATCAAGGACATTCTTGTGGCAGGACCACAGCTGCCTTCCGTAGTGGGCACCAGTTCGCCTCCCGGTAATTTTGCCAATGCCAAAAGCAGCGGTTTTGAGCTCAGCATCAACTGGCGGGACAGGATCTTCGATGACAAACTTTCCTATAGTGTGACGCTCACCTGGGCCAACAACTCCAATACGGAGATCACCAGCTATCCGAATAATCCGACCAACATCTTCAGGGTTGGCTCTAATCAGGCTTTTTACCCGGGTAGCCATATAGGTGATATCTGGGGATTCAAAAACCAGGGTTTCTACGCTACGGATGCAGAGGCACAGGCTGTCAACAATTCCGCCCTCTCCGGTTATAAATGGCTGGCAGGTGATATAAAATATCTCGACGTGAACAAGGACGGTAAGATCGACTATGGCAACAACACCGTTTCCAATCCGGGTGACCAGTCCATCATTGGCAATACTACACCGCACCATCGGGTTGGCTTTAGCCTCAATCTGGGTTATAAAGGCTTTGACTTCACCACCTTCCTGCAAGGTGTGCTCAAACAGCAGTTCTATCCCAACGAATACGTGTTCTATGCCTTCCGCGATGACGAATATAGTATTCCTTCACAGTTCGCCACCAACTATTGGACACCCACGCATACCAATGCTTTCTTCCCGCGGTTACGGTTCTCCGGTGGCGGCAACGAACAGGCCCAGGATAAATATATTCTCAATGCCGCTTATGTGCGGGTCAAACAGCTGACCCTGGGATATACCCTGCCCGCAGCAGTAACCAAAAGGATGAAGTTCCAACGGATACGGTTTTATGTCACCGGTCAAAATCTGTTCACCTTTACGCCACTGAACAAAAATTATGATCCGGAAGTGCTCAGTTTCAACACCTATCCGCTCAACAAGTCGATCTCATTCGGTATCCAGGCCGGTCTGTAAAAGTGATTTTCTCAAGCTAATGATCAACAAAATGAAACTCAAACATATTATATTCATAGCAGGTCTTATCACGCTGGTCGCCAGCGCCTGTAAAAAGGATAGTTTTCTCAACCGCACGCCGCTCAGCGACATCAGCCCTCAAACTTTCTTTACCAACGAAACAGACCTGCAGCTGTACTGCAACCAGTACTATAAAGGTCTGCCCGTACAGACACTGTTGCGCGCAGACGATCAGTCCGATGACAAGGCCGACCGGACGCTCAACACCCTGCTGGCAGGCACCTATACTATCCCAACCAACGCCGACACCACCAACGACCTCATCGGGACCGGTGCGTATATCACCCAGGGAGGACTGATGAATGGTAGCGGAACCAACTGGTCCTTTGCCATCATCAGGAGCTGCAATTTCTTCCTCGCAAACTATCAAAAGGCGAACATCAGCGACTCTGTCAAAAACGTCTATGTAGGTGAGACATTTTTTTTCAGGGCTAATGAATTCTGGAAAAAAGTCAAGGCCTTTGGCGACGTGCCCTATGTCAACCAATACATCACCGATACGTCCAAATCCATTCTTTACGGTACAAGGATGCCACACCAGCAGGTCATGGACTCCGTTCTGGGCGATCTCAACTATGCCGTCGCCCATATTCCCGTAGTCCGCTCCCAAACCGGGCGGATCAACAAATACGCAGCGCTGGCCCTCAAGGCACGTATCTGTCTTTGGGAAGGCACCTACAGAAAATACTGGCCCAACGCAGGCGACCCTACCCCCTACTTACAAGGTGCTGTCGATGCCGCCGGGCAGCTCATGAATTCCGGCCAGTTTGGCATCTATAATACGGGCAACCCAAACGCCGACTACTACAATCTTTTCATCCAGGATGAGCTCAACGGCAACAAGGAAGCCATCCTGCCCATGCGATACCTGTCATCCATCCTGATGAATGGCATCGATAGGGCCCTGGGCGAATCGAGTGATGGCTACAGCAAAAACTTCGTAAAGAATTATCTCTGCACAGACGGCCAGCCGATATCTCTCAGTTCCTTGTATAAACAGGACACCACCATCGATAGCGAGATACAGAATCGCGATCCGCGCCTGAAACAAACCATTGCCACACCCGGCTTCGACCTGCTGGCTGGCGATATCATCACCGTCCCCCGTATCGGAACCACCAACACCTCCACCGGTTACCAGCCCATCAAAGGCCGGTCCAATAGCCTGGCAGCCTGGAATGCCAATGCATCTACCTATGACTTTTTCATCTTCCGTTACGCAGAGACCCTGCTCATCGAAGCCGAAGCCCAGGCCGAGCTCGGACAGTGTGACCAGGGCGTACTGGATAAAACCATCAACCTGCTGCGCGACCGGGTCGGAATGCCGCACATGATCCTCGCCAACCTCGTAAAAGATCCCAACTCCATTTTCCCATCCCTGCCCGTTCTGCTCGATGAAATAAGAAGGGAAAGGAGGGTGGAACTCGCCTCCGATGGCTTCCGTTTTGACGACCTCCACCGCTGGCGCGCAGGCCCACTCATCAATAATCCGGAGACCCTCCTTGGTATCAAACTATTGCCTTCATACCGTGCGCGATACACTTACGATATCAGCGGGGTAATCGTAAATGCAAATTATTATGTCCAGGTATATCCAAGCATCATGGCCCGGACCTGGGATGATAAGCTGTACCTCTACCCCATACCGACGCAGGAACTAACCCTAAACCCCAATCTCAAGCAAAATCCCGGCTGGTAATAAATACTTCCGCTAAAGCCGTTTCGAATAACGAAACGGCTTTTTATTTTCTATTGCATCATAATTTTAGCTGTCTTCAATATCTTGATCCATTTCTCAGTAAATTCAGCGTCCATTAACGGTTTTTTGATGGCTACATAGTTTTCGAACAAAGCATACTCACCTTGCCGGACATAATATAGATCAGATTCCGCTATAGGATATTTATTTGTCACAGGAGTTTCAGTTTTAAAAATGACCCAGGGCTTTTCAGTACTGTCACCCCTTTCAAGAACCGTTAAAACCGTTCCTGAGTCGATCCCGGATCGATACAGCGCAATAATAGAATCGAGATTACCTGGTTTGAGATTGGAATACGCGGCAATGGTCCCTATAATCGTAGCCGTTCGGGGCGTTTCATTTCCCGGAATAATAATAACCGCTTTTTTTTCAGAAGTCTCCGTTCTTTGTATAACCTTCCAGTTATATTCTGCCGGCCATTCAATCGAAAGTTCTTCCCCTTTTTTCTTTTGTTGCGCACTGGCACCCTCAAAAAACAGTACTGCTAATACAAAAATTATTAAAATTTTCTTTCTCATAGTGGGACCAAGTAAGCAATAAAAGCTTACTATAAATTTGACAAATGTCAAATTTTAATATCCCAACCGGCTCAGGGTTTCGAGATTAATACCAAGGTAAGAAGCGATGTCTTTCCGGGGAACCCGGGAAACAAGAGTTTCAAATCGGTTTTGAAAATATTGAAACTTCTCCTGAGCCGTCAATTTGCGCAACAAATAATTCCTTTCCTCGCTCATTACATAATAACTGGTGATGAGTTTTCTTCCAATAATATTAAATTCCGGAAAATCTCTGTACAATGATTCCAGTTCCTCATAACTGATGTACTCCAGTGTCGTATCTTCCAGCGTTTGAATGAATTCATTGCTGATCACTCTATCGAAAAAGCTTTTTACTGATATTATTATTCCTCCTTCACTGAGTAAGCCGGAACAAATTTCCACCCCATCTTTTAAATAATATATCCTTACCAGACCGCTTTGAATAAAATAGATATGATTACTCATCATCCCGTCTTTTAATAAAAAATTTTTCTTTTTGAAAGTTTCCTTTTTTAAAATCGAGACGAGCCGCGCCTTAATTTCATCCGATAAAGGGAAAACCGCATTTAAAGAAGAAAAGAGGTCCTGATGCATAATTAATCAATATACAGCGTTTTTACCATTTGGTAATCGCCGGCCCGATCCCACCACCGAAATTTGCATTATAAAAACAAACAGTTATGGACAATCAAAGCAAGACCGGCAACCCGCATTCCACCTCCACTACCGGCAACCCCAACTCCTCTTCCAATCCAGGCAACCCCATCCCCCCTTCCATCCTGGCAGGAAAAAAACTAATCATCTTAGGCGGCACCTCCGGCCTGGGACTCGCCACCGCAAAAGCCGCGACAGCAGAAGGCGCTAAAGTGACCATCGTATCCAGCAGCCAGCAACGTATCGATCAGACCCTGCAGCAGCTACCGGCCGGCAGTGAAGGTTACGCCGTCGATCTGAGCCACGAACAAAATATCAAGTCCTTTTTTGACCGTGCCGGAAATTTTGACCACCTGGTATATTCCGCAGGCGAAAACCTCAGCCTGGCTGCCATCGCAGATACGGACATAGACCAGGCCCGCCAATTCTTTACCCTGCGTTTTTGGGGAGCATACGCTGCAGTAAAATATAGCGCAAAGTTTATCAATCCCGGCGGATCCATCGGCCTGACAGGTGGTAATGCCAATCTCCGCCCGGGCAAAGGCTGGACCATAGCCGCCAGCATCTGCGGGGCCATGGAAGGCCTGACCCGCGCACTGGCCGTAGAACTGGCCCCACTCCGCGTAAATATTGTCACCCCCGGTGTAGTGCGTACCAATCTCTGGAATGGTATGCCCGAGGCCGATCGCAAAAACTATTTTGCAACAGTGGGCGACTCCTTATTAGTAAAACGCATCGGTGAAGCCGAAGACATCGCAAAAAGTTTTATATACCTGATGAAACAAGGTTACTGTACAGGCCAGGCGCTTGTCGTAGATGGAGGAGCCGTGCTGGTTTAATTCAAAGTAATCCTCCAGTCATCAGTGCGAAAAGGCGCAACCGGCAGACCCTGTTTACTAAATAAATTACCGATGCCCGCATTACTGTATTGATAACGAACAACAACCGGTTTCTTTACCTGTTTAGCCGACACCGTTATCCGGCTGCCCTCTATCTTAACCCGGGCAGGATAGAAAATGCTGTCTTCACCGGCGATCAATAGCTCCTTTATTTCCGGCCCCCTGACGACCAAACCATCCCCGGCGTCGGAAAAACTCAACACGATCTTGCCCGCCATCTCTTGCATCGTCTGATAGGTCGGGCTTTTATAAACAATATCCTTTTTGTGATAGGTTTCCGCCAAAGCCCGGTTTGCCAGGCGCAGGCCAACGTCGTGTTTGTTTTTGGGATGAATATCGCTCGTATCCTCTACCAGGTCGCTGATCACGACCATACCGGTATTTTCAAGCTGTTCGCACTTTGCCTGCTGCTCCCGCAGCACACTGCCCTGGTCTTTTACTCCATAAGCAAAAGGCGCTATCTGTACATAGTAAAAAGAAAGCGGCTTGCTCCATGCCTTCCGCCAGGCAGCGATCATCGTCGTCAGCAATCTTTCATAAGTAAATGGCGCAACCGTATTACTCTCCCCCTGGTACCACAGGACGCCGGCAACGGAAAACGAAGTCAGCGGCGCTAACATCGCATTATAACAATACCCGGGAATATAAGGCCATCCATTGCTGGGTTTTTGTTTTGCTGCCGTACGCTGCAGACTGGTATCGCCATTCACCAGCTCGGCCGGTGTCCACACCTCTGCCGGCGTCCCACCCCATGCAGCTTGTATCAGGCCTACCGGAACATTTAATTCCTTATTCAATTTCTTTCCGAAAAAATAACCTACCGCACTGAATTTCTTTAGGGTATTCGAGTCGCAGGCAGTCCACTGCGCTTTACAATCGTCCTGCGGATAAGCAGCCGTCGTCCTGGGCACCTGGAAAAAACGGATATTCGTATTATTACACAAAGGAAGCTCCTCCTTCACATCCGGTAACCCCCAGGTCTCGCACATCTCCATATTGGACTGGCCCGAACAAACCCAAACCTCTCCAATGAGCACATTTTCCAGCACTATCCGGTTACTTGCTTTTACTTCGATGGTATAAGGGCCCCCCGCTGCCGGCGTAGGAAGCAATAGCTGCCATTTGCCGTCCCGGGTGCCTATTACCGAATCGGTCCGTTGATCCCATGAAGTCGTAATAAAAATGCGTTCCCCCGGATCGGACCAGCCCCAGAATTTTACATTCGACTGCTGCTGTAAGACCATATTACTAGTTAGCACTGCCGGCAGCCGTACTGCCGCCCGGACACAGGTTAGCGCAAAAAGGGACAGGATAAGCAAGCAACTTTTTCTCATGATAGACTATTTAGCATGCGGTTAAATGTATTACAATTAATACTAAAACCACAAAAAAAAAGGCCCCTGACGGGGCCTCTTCTCTAATAAATTTAATAAAACTTCGGCAGCGGAAGCAGCGTAGTATTTTGCCGCTGATGCCAATAAGGATAAGCAGGCTCTACAGCGCTGGCCTCATCCAGCCGTTTTACCTGGTCCACCGTCAAATTCCAGCCGACGGCGCCGAAATTTTCCTGCAGCTGTTTTTCGTTTCTCGCCCCGATAACCAGGTTGACGACGGTCGGGCGTTGCAGCAGCCAGTTCAATGCCACCTGCGCCACCGTTTTTCCCGTCTCTTCCGCAAGCGCATCCAGGACATCCACTACATTAAACAACAAATCATCAGGGATCGCAGGACCATGTGATCCGCCCTGGCTAAGCCGGGACTCCTCCGGCTTAGGATTGCCCCGCCTGAATTTTCCACTCAGCCGGCCCATCGCCAGCGGGCTCCATACAATGGTCCCTACCTTCTGATCGATGCCCAGCGGCATCAGCTCCCACTCGAATTCGCGGGTCAATAAGGAATAATAAGCCTGATGACCGATATAACGGGCCCAGCCATAACGCTCTGAGACTGAAAGTGACTTCATCAGGTGCCAGCCGGAAAAATTGGAACAGGCGATATACCTGATCTTACCACTCTGGACCAGGTCGTCCAGCGCACGAAGCGTCTCCTCCACCGGCGTCACGCCGTCAAAACCATGCATGTGATAAATATCGATATGATCCGTCTGCAGCCGCTCCAGGCTATCCTCGCAGGCCCTGATCAAATTGAAACGCGATGAACTATAGTCATTCGGCCTGTCGCTCATGGGAAAAGTCGCCTTCGTAGAGATCAGGACCCTGTTGCGCAAACCTTTGAGGGAATGACCCAATATCTCTTCCGAAAGCCCCCGGGAATAAACGTTGGCCGTATCAAACATATTCACGCCGGCATCCAGGCAAAGATTGATCATCCGGGTGGCTTCCTCACCTTCCGTACTACCCCATGCTTTAAAAAAGGCGCTTCCACCCCCAAAAGTGGCCGTGCCAAAACTCAATACGGGTACGTTCAGCCCCGACGCTCCTAATGTCCTGTATTCCATGATTATTTCTTTTTGTAAAAATACAAATCCTAAATTACCCACCACCACCCCAATTGACCCAGCCCCCCAATCTTTCATTTTTTGCCCGGCCGATTTGTTGGTAAATTGCGGCTCTCATATGCTATCCGATCCACATAACCCGGTATTCCAGCTGGCGGTACAATTTGTAAATCAGACCGCAAGGCCTATCTTTTTGACCGGACGGGCGGGTACGGGAAAAACGACTTTTCTGAAATTCATCCGGGAAAACAGCTTTAAGAAAATGGCCGTCGTCGCCCCCACCGGGGTAGCAGCGATCAACGCGGGCGGCACAACCATGCACTCTTTTTTCCAGCTCCCTTTCGGGCCCTTTGTCCCGACCCCTCAGTACGGGTGGAACCCCGAAGGACCGGGTTTTTCCGATCCGAACAGCCTGTTCAAGAATATCCGGTTCAATGCCAGCAAAAGGGCGCTGTTACAGGAACTGGAATTACTCATCATCGATGAGATCAGCATGGTCAGAGCCGATACACTGGACGCTGTAGACACTATCCTCCGCCATTTCCGGCAGCAGCCGCTACTACCCTTCGGCGGTTTGCAGGTGTTATACATCGGTGACCTTTTCCAGCTGCCCCCCGTTATCTCAAAAGAAGAGCGACGCCTGTTAGAACCTCATTACGCCAGCGAATTCTTTTTCGACGCACAAGTCATCCGGCAGGCGCCGCCCGTTTATCTCGAACTCAATAAGATCTACCGGCAGAATGAAGCCGAATTCATCCGCCTGCTCAACAATATCCGCAACAACCGGATGCAGCCCGAAGACCTGGAAAAACTCCACGATTACTATCAACCGGAGTTTATAGCCTCGAAAAACGACAACTATATTACCCTTACCTCTCACAATGTCAAAGCGGATAGCATCAACCGGGAAGAGCTGGACAAACTACACGGCCGGTCCTATGCCTTTGAAGCCAGCGTCACCGGTGAATTCAATGACAAAGCTTTTCCGGCAGAAAAGACCCTCACCCTGAAAGAAGGCGCCCAGGTCATGCTCATCAAAAATGACAAAGGAGAAACAAGACGATATTACAACGGCAAGATCGGCACCGTTAAAAAAATAAAAGATGACAAGCTCATCCTGGAATTCCCTGACGAACCCGACGAGCTCGTCCTCGAAAAAGAGACCTGGAGAAATATCCGGTATCAGTACAACAAAGAGCAGGACGAGGTCGAAGAAGAAGAGCTGGGTACATTCCGGCAATACCCCATTCGTCTCGCCTGGGCGATAACCATTCACAAAAGCCAGGGGCTCACATTTGAAAGGGCGGTCATCGACGCCGGGTCTTCCTTCGCGCCGGGACAGGTCTACGTGGCCCTTAGCCGGCTCACCAAACTGGAAGGGCTGGTATTACGCTCACGCATCGATTCTTATTCCATCAGGACAGACCCACGCGTCGTTGCTTTTATGGAACAGCAATTACCGGAAGCCGCCGCAGAACAATTCCTGGAACAGGAACAACTAGCCTTTATCAGCGATTCCCTGCTCAAAACCTTCCAATGGTCGCGGCTGGTCGAACAGCTACAGGATCATTATGCTGCTTTTGCACACCGGCAGATACCCGGCAAAACAGCGGCAATAGAATCGGGTAAAAAATGGCTCGACAGCATGCTCGCACAACATGAAGTCGCCAAAAAATTCTCCCGCCAGCTGGAACAATTGCTTCCTGCAGCAGAGGCCGACGGCTATCGCCAGCTACAACAAAGGACAGAAGCAGCCGTCGGTTATTTCTCCCGGGTTTTACAGGAAGAAATACTCGTTCCCCTCGGGCAGCATATCGGGGAGATGCGCGCCAGTAAAAAAGCAAAAAAATACCTCCAGGACCTCCAAATACTAAAACTGGTCTGCAGCCGTAAGAAACAACAGGTCGATGATGCGCTTAAAATAGTTTCGGGACTGCAAAAAGGCATCGATACCACCCGGTTATTATCCGGCATACAGGAAGACCGGCAAAACAGACAGACCGCAGTCGAGGCAGAAGCCAACCAGGAAGCCGGCCCCAAAACACCGGGCAAACCACAAAAAGGCGATACCAACCGGGTCAGCCTCCGGTTATACAAAGAAGGTATTCCCCTGGCCGATATAGCCACACAGCGGGGACTATCCCTAAGCACCATCGAAAATCACCTCGCCTCGTTTATCCCTACCGGGGAGATGGCGATAACAGAGCTGGTGCCCGGGCACAAAATAGAATCCATCCTCTCCGCCATCCGTCTGGTAGGCGGGTCTTCACTCGGTCCAATCAAAAGCAAACTAGGCGAAGACTATTCCTTCGGCGAGATTAGAGCCGTGCTGACCTGGTCCAAATCCAACTCATCCGCCCCCTAACCCTGCCCCTGCTTCCCCCGGACCCTGCCCCTCTTTCCTACTCGGTCCTTAAGCTCTTCACCGGATTAGCAATGGCCACTTTCACCGCCTGAAAGCTTACCGTAAGCAAGGCAATCAACAAGGCCAGCACACCCGCCAGCAAAAACACCCACCATTCCAGCCGGATATGATATGCAAAATTCTGCAGCCACAAATGCATAGCCCACCAGGCAAGCGGAGTAGCCAGTAAAAAGGCAACCAGCACCAACTGTAAAAAATCCTTTGAAAGCAAGGCAAACAACGTCCCCATCTTTGCCCCCAATACCTTGCGGATGCCAAATTCCTTGGTTCGCTGTTCTGCCGTAAACATCGCCAGACCCAGCAACCCCAGACAGGAGATAAAAACGGCCAGGCCGGCAAAACAATTGGAAAGATTATGTACAATGGACTCGCTTTTGTAGAGGTCCCGGTATTCATCATCGGTAAACCGGTAAGTAAACGGGAACCGGGGATTCAGTTGATGACACAAAACCTCCAGCTGACCCAGCGCCTGCTTGGTCCGGCCGGCCTTGATCCGGACCAGCGCCATACCGTAAGTATCCTGTTCACCGAACCGGACAACCAGGGGTTTTATCGGCTCATGCAGCGAGTTGAAATGAAAGTCTTTTATTACCCCTACGATCGTCCCTTTTTTCTGCCAAAAAGTAAGCCGTTTGCCAACCACATTTTTGGTCTGAAATCCCATCCTTCTCATCGCCTCTTCATTCAGCAAATAGCCAACGGAGTCCGTCGGATACTCCGCTGAAAATTCCCGGCCTGCCGCCATTTGCAGCTTCATGGTCTTTACCAGGTCATAACCGGCAGACGTATTCGTAAACATGATCATATTATTGGGGTCCTTACCATCCCATTCGACCCCGCCGGTACCATTTTCAATATCCGTAGGCATCTGGGTGATCCGGGAAACCTCTCCGACACCTTGTATACGGCGGGCCTGCTCTTTGAAAAGTTTGTACTTCCCCGTCAGGTCGCCTTCCAGGGGAATAGAGACAAGATTTTCCCGGTCATAACCCAGGTTGATGGACTGTACATAGCTGACCTGTCCCGAAACAACAATGGTCCCGACAATGAGCACGATGGACAGCACAAACTGAAATACCACCAGGCCTTTACGAAACCAGGCCGCACCCGCACTGAACTTCAAAGTCCCCTTCAATACGCGTATCGGTTGAAAAGAAGAAAGGAAAAGCGCAGGATAGCTGCCCGAGATGGCCCCTGTCAGCAGGGTAAGGGCCGCCAGGCTCAGCCAGAAGGAAGACGAACCGTAAGGGAAGGAAATGGCCTTCCCCGTCATATGATTGAAAGCCGGCAGCACCAGCAGCACGATGGCAAGCGCAAGGATCACAGAAAACAAGGAAAGCAGGACAGCCTCCCCGATAAATTGCCGGATCAGGGCCGGGCGAACGGCCCCCACTACCTTGCGGATGCCTATTTCCTTAGCCCGCTTTACCGACCGGGCCGTCGTCAGGTTCATGAAATTAATACAGGCGATCAATAAAATAAAGATCGCCACCACACTAAAAAGCCGGACATATTCGATCCGTCCGCCTTCGATCTGCCCGTTCTTAAAATTCGAATGAAGATAGACATCCCCAAATCGCTGCATGCCCAGCTGAATGCGGAAGCTTTTGCTCTGCTCTTTATTATAATTATCCAGGAAATGAGTAAGCTTTTTTGTCACCAGTGCAGGGTTGGCATCCTTTCTCAGCAGGATCAGCGTATGAGGACCGTTGTTACCCCAGTCCCTGGCCCAGGTATTATCATCCAGAAAGGATTTCCAATTGACGAGATAATCGTATTTATCAGAAGTATTCTCAGGCAGATCCTCAAATACGGCCGTGACCGTAAAATCTTTCCTGTTCTCAAAACGGATCGTCTTATTGATAGCCGCCTGCGGGCCGCCAAAAAAGTCCGTGGCCATCTTCCGGGAAATGGCGATGCTCACCGGTGTGGCCAGGGCCGTTGCAGCCTTTCCTTCTATGACAGGATAGCTGAACATCTGAAAATAGTCGGCGCCGGCGCTGGTTCCCTGCTCCTTGAGTATCTTCTCCCCTACCTGGAAAGTATTTCTGTCCCGCCAGGTGAAACCCGAAGCCAGCTCTACCTCCGGCAGCACTTTTTTCAGCTCGTCCGCCAATATTCCCGGGGTATAATAACCGGCCTCTATTTTTCCGTCATAATACTGCCGCTCATAAATGCTATATAATCGGTCCCCATTGGCATGGAAACCATCTACGCTTTTTTCATCCCTGATCCAAAGCAGGATCAGCAGGCTGCAGGTCATCCCCATAGCGAGGCCAAAAATATTGAGAAAGCTATATCCTTTTTGCTTCCAGAGATTGCGGAGAGCTACTTTAAAAAAGTTTTTAAGCATAACAGCGTTATTTTTGGTGATAAGCTTGCCAACACCGCAAAACAAGACGCCGAAAAAAAATGCATGTTGCACTTCCAGGCCGCATTTTAACATTTGTATAACAATTATTTCAAAGAACAGGTAAAACTATTTCGTTTGAGAAAAGTCCAACCACTTACAAACACACCTACATTATGAGACGTTTTTTCACCGTGATCCTCTGTTTTACTTCCGTATCTTTTTTATTTAGTTGTAGCAGTTCGAAGATGTCCCGGAATAATTTTGTCCCTTTTACCCGTGATCTGAAGCAAAAACTGGAAAAGGAAAATATCGATCTTAAACAAGTACAGTTTTATGTAGACCAGAAATTGATCCTCTCCCGGAACTTAGGAGACCAGAAAATAGCCGTCAACTCCGGTGTCGTAAAGCTGGAAGACGGGAAATACATCAATGAAGTGATCGTACCCTCTTTTACCCCAGGCATTTGCGAAGGCAGCGAAGGGGATAAACTGATGATTAACTTTGAAAAAGGGAATAATAACCTGGCTTTTGGCCCCGGCAGCGGTTATACATTCAATGAATTTGTACTATATGGAACAGAATGGAGGAATGGCACCGCCGCCGTGACCTATGATTCCAATAAATTCCGGGCCCGTTGCGGTACCTGCCAGGACGTGGCTTCGGCAACCCTGGTCATTCGCAAAAAAGTCGCAGAAAAATGGGAACGTAAGGTACGGACGCTGAAAGGCCGAACGGTTGGAAAATAAAGCTACCGCGCCCGGTTCCGTGAATGGGCAGTAACAGGTCCCCAAACCTACCGCCCTCCATTCAAAGTCAAGCCGCCAGCGCCCCCATTAACAAGATCCTCCAACAGATCGATCTTGCCGTCGCAGACAGAAAGCGTCTTAATTGAAGCCGGGCTGATTATTTTCACGAGGCAAAAAGTCTTTTCCCCGTCGGTAATCTCTGTTACCACATCTATCCGGTAATCAGGATACTTTTTTCTAATTGTTTCCGCCATCGCCCTTGACATCTTTATACCTGCATAGTATTTCAGGGAATACAGAAAGGCGCCGCGCCGGTCGAAATAAGCCTGGTGACGCTGGGTTTCCCGGATAAAAGAAACCTGGTAGCCTTCGGCTGACTTAAACCAATATTCTCCGGTAGTACCGGTGGGAAATAGCCGATGAAAATGCCGGTAAGCATGAATGTTGATCTCGTTCAGGGGTACATTACAGGAGATGCTGTTTCCCGGCTCGTTGTAAGTGTAGGCGGCGTGAGAAATTTCATTTTGTGCGTGGCTAATGCAGGGACAGGGCGCCAATACCAACCCCAAAACCAGGCAACGCAGCAGCAGGCAAGCTTTCATATTAATCGTTTTGTTCATTTAAGTTAACAATTAATTAATATTTGAGCAAATATATTTTATCCTATCTTAATTGGTTTTTTTCGACCTTACTTTCCCGTCATTAAAATTTTCCGATCTTTATACTTTCTGACCTAACTGAGCCATGGCCAAAAAAAGGACCCCGAAATTGTTAGCGGGTTATACGCGTCATAATAAAGTGCGCCTGGTCCACGGGGGGGAAGATTATTTCTCCACCCTTGTACGGATGATCGACGACGCCAAAACCTCGATCCATTTACAGACTTATATATTCGACGGAGATCAAACAGGCAGAAGGGTGGCCGATGCGCTCGCCCGCGCAGCCCATCGCCAGGTGCAGGTCTTCATCCTGCTGGATGGTTATGCTTCCCAACACCTCTCTAAACAAATTATCCGCGAGTGGAAGGAAGCAGGAGTCCGTTTCCGTTGGTTCTGGCCCCTTTTGAAAAGCCGTCATTTCTACCTGGGCAGGAGAATGCATCATAAGGTAGTAGTAGTCGATGCCGCACTGGGCATGGCGGGGGGAATCAACATCAGTGACCGTTATAATGACATCGACGGAAAAAAAGCCTGGCTCGACAGAGCCCTGCTGGTGGAAGGACAGGCAGCCCTCAAACTGCATATCATCTGCCGGGACATGTGGACCAAGGCCTATTGGAAAAAAGAACGCCCGGAAAAAGACGAATTCAAATGGGTGAAAGGTGTAGTCCCCGAAGAAGAATGCCTGGTCAGGGTACGGCGCAACGACTGGGTACAAGGCAAGAACGAAATATCCCGAAGTTATGTGGAGATGTTCCGCCATGCCCAATCGCGGGTCATTGTCCTGTCAAGTTATTTTTTACCCGGTTCCATCCTGCGCAAGCAGATGATGCAGGCAGCCAAAAGAGGCGTGGTCATCAAGATCATCGTGGGCAGCAAATCGGACGTGAAGGTCGCCCGGCTGGCCGAACAATATATGTACTACTGGCTCTTTAAGAACAAAATGCAGGTTTACGAATACCAGGATACCATTTTACATGGTAAGATGGCTACCTACGACGGGGTATGGATGACCGACGGCTCCTACAACGTCAACCGGATCAGCGCCTATGCCAGTGTGGAATTGAATATGGATGTGCGTAACGATGCCTTTGCAACCCGTGTAGAAAAAGAGCTGGAAGAGATCATCCGGAATAATTGCGTGCAGGTCACCTCAGAAAATTATTTTCAGCGTCACGGCCTTTTTCAACGCCTTCTGCAGCGGATGGCCTATGACTCCATCCGCCTCCTTTTCTTTCTTTTTACGTTTTATTTCAAACAGGAAAAAGAAACCGGCGCCCATTAACTTCCTCATCTAAATCCGGCCCCGGCCCATTAATTCCCTTTTATCCGCCGGATGAAAATCCTTATCGTTTGCCTGTTCCAGCCGGTCATTCGACCCCGCTGCACAACCACCGCATTCTCACCCGGATACTGCAAAAAATAATGAAACACAAACCGGGCCTTCGGATCAGCCCAACCTCTCATTTCCCCAAACCGCAGATCATTGAATACAAGCGTATCCCCCCACTGCTCAACAGTATAATACCCCTGGGAAAAATGCAAAAGATATCGCAGATCTTCCTGCCCCCGGAAAGGCTGCAATAGCGAGTCGTTCCGGGGCAGAAACCGGAAAAAAGTAGGCTGGTGATCGAACATCGATCGATAACCGGTATGAAAACCTCCGCTGTCCTCAGCCACAACATACCACAACCAATTGTTCAACGGTGTAGGAGTAGAAAGATAACGCGTATAATAAATCCCCTGCCGCCTGAGATCTTTCTTTACGTGTGCGTCTATACGCATCTTATTCGTAATGCAATAACAGAGGTACAGGCTGCTGCACAGGAGCCCAAACCATACCCAGCCTTTCCTCGCCGGTCTATTCCTTTTCAGGAGCAACAAGGCAAGAGTCGACAACAACAGCCAAATCGTATAAAACGGATCGGCCACGAACAATACATGAAAGGCAACCCGGTAGTGTGAAAAAGGCTCGAACCACCCCGTCCCATAGGCATTGAAGGCATCGATAAAAATGTGGATGAAAAGCTGAAGACCAAAAAAAAGCCCCCAGTCCCGCCGGGTCATCCCGCTCCGGGGATACAATTTGCCCGCTACAAAAGCCAGCACCGGAGTCATGACCAGCACAAACAGGAAGGAATGGGTAATACCCCGGTGCGCCCAGATATCCCTGGCGGTACTCAACCAGAAAGAGCCCACAAAATCGATGTCCGGAAGGCTATTAGCTATCGCGCCTAACAACATGGCCTTTTTGCCCAGCTTCCGCCCGGCAAGCGCCTCTCCAACGGTAGCACCAAGCACAATATGCGTGATCGAATCCATTTTTTAAGCCGTTGCAATCATCAGACCGTTCCCTCCGGCCTTTCCGCTGCCCCGATCGCAGCCACTACCCCATCCCACAAACTTATCCGCACTTCCAGGGCCGCCCGGGCGGCATCCCCGGCCAACCGCCATTTATCATCGTCGTCCCCGCACAATTCCTCCAGCATCTCCATCGCCAGATGACTGTGATGGCCCCCATCCACTTCTATATGCCGCTCGAGATAATAACGAAATGTCTCAAACCCCGTTTTCCCCTTGGAAAGCTCCTGTACAATAGGAAGGAAAAGGTCGGGTATCAAATCCTCCCGGCCGAAAGTAAAAACCGCTGCTATCCGGAACACCTCGCCGGAGAAAATGGTATCAAATGTAAAATCCAAAAATTTTCGCACGGCCTCCTGCGGCACTTGCCCGCTTATAGCCTCACGCACCACCACACTGCCCGGCCGCCCCCCTGCCATACCGGCAGAAACAGCGCCGGTAAGCCGGCCGATCGCTTCCACAGAAGCACCCGCCTCCCGCATTGCCCGCAGGTACAGTTCGAAATGACTGACCCGTCGTCCCTCCTCATCCACATCACTCTCCTCTCCCACCACAATTTCATTGATGAGATAGCGGGTATTCGCAGATCCCCGGGGCACCCAGGGCACTTCTATACAGGTGAGCGATCGCTGCAGCGCTTTCAACAGGGACATAAAATCCCAGACAGCATAGACATGATATTCCATGAAAGTACGAAGGGCCAAAGGAGTCTGCACAGTCCTGTAAATAGGATGTGCGATGAGACGGTTGCGGACCGGGTTAATCAACTCTTTTAATTGCTGGATGCGGATACTGCTCATGATAATTCGTAAGAAGCGCAAAGATAGCGCAAAAGAGCAGATTCCCCTTCCCGCAGCAGGACCCGCCTGGCCAATACCTCCCCGCCTCAGGACCGCGACAATACCTTCGTGCCGCCACCGGGAGACCCCGCAATGACAACATCGGCCATATTAATGAAGAATCCATCTTCCATCACCCCCGTTATTGCGCTGACCTTCTCGTGCAGGCGGGCAGGATCAGGAATCGGACCAAAAGCGCAGTCAAGAATATAATGCTGGTTATCCGTCAGGAAGGGCACCCCGCCCTTCATCCGCAGTTTGGGCGTACAGCCCAGTTCCCGGAGCCGGCGCTCGGTGATCTCCCATCCAAATGGCGTCACTTCCACCGGCAGGGGAAACTGTCCCAGCTTAGACACCAATTTGCTTTCATCGACGATAATAACATAAAACTTAGTAGCCGCCGCCACGATCTTTTCCCGCAGCAAGGCCCCACCTCCGCCTTTTATCAGGTTCAGTTGCTGGTCTACTTCATCCGCTCCGTCGATGGTTACATCGAGGTAATCGATCTCGGCAAAGGGTACAATGGGGATGGCCAGCTCACGGGCCAGATTCTCCGACTCTACGGAAGTGGCAATAGCCCGCACCGAAAGCCCCTTCTTTACCATTTCGCCAATTCCCTGAATGGCCCAGTAGGCGGTGGAACCCGTTCCCAGGCCAATGGTCATGCCATTTCTGATATATTCTATCGCCTTCCCGGCAGCTATCTTTTTACCATTTACTGCAGCGTTCTCCATGATAATTCGTTAATGGTAGCAATTTAATTAACTATCCCTTAATTTCTCACCATCAAACTTCTTTTTTCATTGACATTCAATCTTTTTTATCCCGTTACGGCCTTACAAGGCAGCCCCCGAAAATAAGTCCCGGCCGGACCCTCCGGACAAATTCCTAGTCAACTGGTAGGAAATACCGACAGTTTGCCCTACATTTGTTTCGTTATCCATCACATGAACCTGGCATCTAATCATATAATTTGTTGTTGTTGCTGTTGTAAGCAAGCCATGGTTATTACGGTGGAGGATGACCTCTTATAAGCTGATCAAACTTATTTTGACAATAGTTAAAAGCTCCACCACCAGTGGAGCTTTTTTTATTTCATCATTTTAGTTATTTATGTCAACAACGACCATTATCCCTGCTGATCCCGCTCTCCTTTCGGCCGTCAGAGGCCTCGAAAAAGAGATAGGACATACGCCTTTGCACCCTATTACCGGCCTCTTCCGGCACGATAAGGTACAAGTCTATGCAAAAAAGGAATGGATGCAGCTCTCAGGCAGTGTAAAGGCCCGGGCAGGATATAATATTATTCGCAAAGCAATAGAACAGGGAGCACTAACCACCGGCAAGACCCTCCTCGACGCTACCAGCGGCAACACCGGCATTGCCTACGCCTACATCGCCAAACGCCTGAATATCCAGGTCGCGCTGTGCCTTCCGGAAAACGCCTCTCTTGAACGCAAGGAAATATTACAATCACTGGGAGTTCGCCTCATCCTCACCTCGCGTTTTGAAGGCACGGACGGCGCGCAACAAATAGCCAAAGCCATGGCGGCCGAAGACCCTGAAAGATATTTTTATGCAGACCAGTATAAAAATGAGAACAACTGGAAAGCACATTATCATACTACCGCTCCGGAAATTTTCGAAGCCCTCCCCGGCATCACCCATTTTGTGGCCGGTCTGGGAACTACCGGGACTTTTGTCGGCACCGGCCGGCGACTGCGGGAACTGCAACCTTCCATCCGGCTCATTTCTTTACAACCGGATTTTGCCTTACATGGGCTGGAAGGATGGAAACATCTGGAGACGGCTGTCGTCCCGGAGATATATGACCCAACCGTCGCCGACACTAACGAAGAAGTCAGCACAGAAGAAGCGCACCGACTCATAAAAGAAGCCTGGCAGAAAGAAGGACTGCGCCTAAGCCCCTCTTCTGCCGCCAACCTGGCCGGCGCCATCCGCATCGCCAGGCAGTTGGAGGAAGGCATCGTCGTAACCGTCTTACCGGACAATGCAGACAAATACAGCGAAATCATTCAAAAACTTTTATCATGATCATTATTGATTCCCGGATCAGACAGCTACTCATCGATGACGCACTCAATACCTTCCCGGACGAATGCTGCGGCTTCCTGTTTGGAAGGGAAGAAAGGGATGGCGCCCGCCTCGTCATCGACATACTGGTCGTCGATAATTCCAAAGCAGGGGATAAAACAAGACGCTTCGAGATATCTCCCCTGGACTATATGACTGCCGAGCAACATGCGCTGGACCACGACTGGACCTTACTCGGCATCTACCATTCTCATCCCAAACATCCCGCTATCCCTTCTGAACACGACCGGAAAGCCGCTCAACCCTATTTTTCGTACGTGATCGTTTCCGTAATGGAGGCAAATGCAGGAAAGGGGCCCGCCCACACGATCAATTTGCGCAGTTGGTTGTTAAATGAAGAAGCACAATTCGAAGAAGAAAAAATCATAGATTATCAATTCACATAAAAAAAGAGCAAACAATATGGCAACAGTCATTATTCCCACTCCTCTGCGGAAATTCACCAATAATACGGCCCGGCTGCAAGTCAATGCCGGTACGATACATGATACCGTACAGGAGCTGACCCTCAACTTTCCTGATTTGAAAAAACACCTGCTGGATGAAAGCGGCAATATCCGCTCGTACGTAAACATCTTCATCGGCAACGATGACATCCGGGACCTCCAGCAGGAAAAGACGGCCGTAAAAGAAGATGCCGTGATCAGCATCGTACCGGCAATTGCCGGCGGAAGCCCGGACGCCACAAACCCAGCCACCCCCACCCCTTTCACCAGGGAAGAGCTGGCCCGCTACAACAGGCATATCATTATCCCGGGTTTTGGCATGGAAGCGCAACAACGACTAAAAGCGGCTAAGGTTCTCGTCATCGGCTCCGGCGGACTCGGCAGCCCCGTTTTATTATACCTCGCGGCTGCCGGAGTCGGTACCATCGGCATCGTAGACTTTGACGTTGTCGATGACAGCAATCTCCAACGCCAGGTAGTGTTTGGTGTCGACGAGATCGGCAAACCCAAAGTAGAAGCAGCTAAAAGAAGGCTCGAAGCCTTGAATCCCTATATCCGTATTCAACTGCACAACACCCATATCAACTCCCAAAACGCGCTCGACATTATCAGGGACTATGACGTCGTTGCAGATGGCACGGACAACTTTCCCACCCGCTATCTCGTCAACGATGCCTCCGTCCTCCTGGGAAAGCCCAATGTATATGCCTCCATCTTTCAATTCGAAGGACAGGTATCCGTATTTAACTACCGCGACAGCCAGGGAAAATCAGGCCCCAATTACCGGGACCTCTACCCTACCCCCCCGCCGCCCGGACTGGTGCCGAGCTGCGCAGAAGGAGGGGTATTGGGAGTATTACCGGGTATTATCGGCAGCCTGCAGGCATTGGAAGTCATCAAGGTTATTACCGGCGTAGGCGAAACCCTCTCGGGCCGTTTCTATATCTTCGACGCCCTGAATTTTGAAAGCAGAACCTTCACTATACGCCCGCGTGAAGACAATCCCATCAGCGGAAAAAATCCCACGATCACCGCACTCATCGATTATGAACAGTTCTGTGGCATGCGGGCTGTGGAAGAAGCGGCGCTGAAAGAAATCACCGCAAAAGAATTATATGACCTGCAGGTAAAAGGCGATGCCTTCCAACTCATCGACGTCCGGGAGCCGCACGAATACGATATCGTCAACATCGGCGCCGAACTGATCCCCCTGGCTACCGTGGCCGACAACAGCGACAGGATCGACAGAGATAAGAAAGTGATTGTGCATTGCAAAGCGGGCGGCCGTAGCGCCAAAGCCATTCGCGAACTGGAAGAAAAATTCGGATTTACTAACCTTTATAACCTAAAAGGCGGTATCCTGGCCTATATCGATGAGGTGCAACCCGAGCTGACCAGGTACTAAGCTATTCAACACACGCACAGGCGCCAGACCCACTCATCGCCGACGACTATGCATATCATCGCCTGCATAGATTTATTTTTTAATGGTCCCTGATGCCCTGGCAACTTCCGATTCACAGGAAAAAACAACCACCTGCCATTCCTCCGAATCAAGACTGCAACCAGGGTATCAGGGATTCTTCGTATTAACCGATTGACAAGATAAAGATAACAGCGGTCATCAAATTCTCCAAATAAATAGTCTACTATTTTTGTAGACTTTAAAAATAATTTTCCACACCCGCCCCACTACAACGCCGGAGTAGTCAAAATTTCAACCATTACATGAATCAGGAATAAAGTAGTCTATCCAGGACCTGTGCGACCTTATCCGGCGTAGGCAGCATAGCCGCTTCAAGCCCGGCATTCATCGGCACCGCAGGCAGGTTCAAAGCACCGGCTACTTCCACCGGCGCATCCAGCCTGTCAAAACAATTGCGGGTAATACGCCAGGCCAGCGCCTCCGCAAACGAGTTGTTTTGTTGTTCTTCCGTCAGCACAAGACATTTTCCATGCCGGCGGACCGTCATGTAAATCAAGTCTTCATCGAGGGGATAGAGTGTCCTCAGGTCGATGATGGCTACCTGACCGGGGAACTCCTCAGCAGCAGCTTTTGCCCAGTATACGCCCATCCCATACGTGATAATACAGCAGGTTTCACCGGCATCCGTCAGTGCAGCATCTGCCTCCAAAACACACAATCCTTTGCCAAAAGGTAATATATAATCGCGGGAAGGTTCAACCATCTTCGCCTCTTCCGTGCCCGGCACCTTGCTCCAATAAAGTCCCTTGTGTTCGAGCATGATCACCGGGTTGGGATCTAGAAAAGCCGCTTTCATCAGCCCTTTCATATCGGCCGCATTCGAAGGATAAGCGACCTTAATTCCCTTTATCGACAACAGGGTGGTTTCGATGCTGCCGCTGTGATAGGGGCCCCCGCCGCCATAAGCGCCAATGGGAATACGGATCAGCGCCTGCACCGGGTATTTGCCACAGCTGAGATAACAGGACTTGGATATCTCCGTGACAAGCTGGTTGAACCCCGGATAAATATAATCGGCAAATTGCACTTCCACGATAGGTTTGGCCCCAACGGCGCTCATCCCCACGGTCGATCCGATAATATAAGCTTCCTGTATAGCGGTATTGAATACCCGATGATCACCGAATTTTTCTCCCAGGGTAGCCGCTTCCCGGAACACGCCGCCTAACCTGCGGCCTACGTCCTGACCATATAATAAGGCTTCGGGAAAATCTTCCATGATCTCCCGGATAGCAAAAAGGGCCGCATCGACCATGATCACCTTTTCACCACCGACAGGGGAGCGTTCACCTTTTTCTTCCGTCACCGGCGTTGGAGCAAATACAAAATCACCCACTGTAGCCGGATCAGGTTCTGACGCAGCAACAGCTTCCCGAAACTGATCGGCCACGGCAATAACAGCCTCATTTTCGATTTCGGCAATAACGCGCTCCCCGACACCGAATGCCAGCAGTCTCGCCTTCAGCCTCGGACGCGGATCCAGGGCAGCATGCCCGGCCAGGTCATCGGAATCCCGGTAAAACTCCCGCCGCACGCCACTGGTATGATGTCCCAGCAGCGGCACTTTCGCCTGTACGAGCCAGGGACGAGAGCCTTTACGCGCCTGTTCTATTATAAACCCCATGCATTCATAGCTTTTGAGAAAATCGCTGCCGTCAATGCGCATTCTTTCCATACCCTTAAAACCGGCAGCATATTCGAAAGCGTCCATAGCCCTGGACTCTTCCGACCGGACACTGATCCCCCAGTCATTATCCTGAACGAGATAAATAATCGGCAGCTGTTTCAGCACAGCAAATTGAAAGGCTTCGCTCACCTCGCCCTCGGTGACGCTGGCATCACCTAATGAACAAATGACAATAGGTGACTGCCCTTCAGGACCTTTTTGCAACAAAGGCGAACCAATACTTTCCAGGTAGCGGAGTCCTTGCGCCAAACCCGTAGCAGGAATAACCTGCATACCGGTAGCGCTGCTTTGGTGTATCATCTGTGGTTTGTCTGTACCACGGTAATTAGGATGTGCATAATATTCCCGGCCACCGGTAAAGGGATCATCACCTTTAGCAAGCAGCTGCAGCATCAATTGATAGGGTTCGAAACCCATACCCAATAATATACTTTCATCCCTGTAGTAAGGGCTGATCCAATCGCAGGGTTCTAAGTGGAAAGCTGTCGCCAGCTGAATGGCTTCGTGTCCGCGGGAAGTCGAATGGACATACTTGCAGAGAGGGCGGTTGTTTTCGTAAATGGTGGCCATTTCGCCAGCCAAACACATCAGCCGATAGGCTTTTAACAAGATGTCGACGGTGATCATATGAATTGCGCCAAGCCCAGTTTCAGCCCCCGGAGGGGAATTTATTTTATTTCAACAGTGAACAAACTATCGTCTTCTATAAAACCTTCCAGCTCATCTCCGACTACACATTCTCCGACCCCTGCAGGAGTTCCTGTGAAAACCAGGTCCCCGATATTGACGGAAAAGTAATTGGAAATATAGGATACTATTTTATCGAAGTTATTGATCATTAAATTGGAATTCCCCTGTTGCACCAATTCTTTGTTCTTATACATGCAGAAATTAATATCCTTTTTGTTCTTAACGTTCTGAAAAGGTATCCACTTGCCGATGGCCGCTGAGTTATCCCATGCCTTGGCTTTCTCCCAGGGAAGACCTTTTTCCTTTAGCTCATTCTGTATATCGCGCGCAGTAAAATCTACACCTGCCGTTACAGCATCGTAGTATTTACTGGCGAATCTCTCCTGGATATATTTACCGTTCTTGGATATACGAAGCACCAACTCGCATTCATAATGCAATTCATTGGTGAACTCAGGGTAATAAAACGGAGTATGGGCTTGCAGCAAAGCGCTCTTAGGCTTCATAAATATAATGGGCTCATCCGGAACTTCATTATTTAACTCCTTGGCATGAGCCACATAGTTACGGCCAACACAGAATATTTTCATATTCAATCAGGGTTTTTAAATAGAAATTTCTAAAATCCAGTTTTCATTTTGGCCTGAAGAGACCCCGGGTACCACATAGGCATATTGAATATCAAAATACTTACTCATTAAGGATGAATGCAATATTACTGCGAAAATAAAGATTCCCCTTTATAAATCATAGTTCGAACTCTAAATTATTGTACTGGCTCATGGTCCGCTCAATCCCAATAGTGACAAAGCTTTCAATGATTTCTACCGACTTTTCGATCTTCTGCCTGACAACAGGCAGCTCAGCGGCAGTCCACTTTCCCAACACAAAATCTACCTGTCTGCCCTTGGGGAAACTATTTCCAATGCCAAACCTCAGTTTGGGGTACCCATTCGTACCCAGGGAATCCTGTATGCTGCGAAGGCCATTATGACCGGCATCACTGCCGCCAGGCCTTAACCTCAGCTTACTCAGCGGCAGAGCAAGATCATCCAGCACTACAAGGATATGATCTAAGACGATCTTCTCCTTATCCATCCAGTACTTCAAGGCCCGGCCGCTTTCGTTCATATAAGTAGTAGGCTTGATACATATCAATATTTGACCATGCCATTTTACTTCCGCTTTCTCGGCCAGCCGCTCCACACTAAATCGGCCATCCTTTCCTGTCACAAAGGCATCCAAAACATCAAACCCAATATTGTGCCGGGTGCCGGCGTAATCGGCTCCTATATTTCCAAGGCCGGCAATTAGGAACTTTCCCATATTACGTACCGGAAATGCGCTTCGCAAAAATTAGCGCATTTCCGGTAGAGCGCTAATGTCTGTCCCTAGGACAAGCCGCCACAGGCGGCTTTAAAGGGGGGCTAAAAATAACAAAAACCCGGTTAAAGTTTAACCGGGTTCCTACTAATAAAATAAATTATTTTTTGGCGGCCGCAGGTTTCGCAGCGGCAGGGGCGGCGGCCGCAGCCGGTTTAGCACCAGCAGCCGGAGTACCGGTCGCAGCTTCTTCCTGCTTCAACTGACGCGTCAGCACAATGGAAGCGATGGGAATACGAGGAGAGTTGAGTATCTCGTAATTCGCCACTTTCACATCTTCTACCCGCACGTTGCCGTTCAATTCCAGCTCAGTCAGGTCAACTTCGATATTTTCCTTCAGGTATTTGGGATAGGTCTTTATCTTAAGAGCCTTCATCTTGGTGATGAGCTTACCTCCATCCTTTACGCCTTTAGCAGCACCGGTAAATTTCAGCGGAATAGTAGCTACTATTTGCCTGTCCTCCACCAGTTCCAAAAAATCCACATGGATCAAATTGTCACTTACCTTATCAAATTGCAGATCCTTCAGGATGCATTTGTAGGAATTGCCGTCTACCTTGACTTCGGCTAATTGGAAATCAGGTGTGTAAACCAGTGTTTTGAACGATGTAGCCAGAGCTGAAAAATTCACCTCCTTAGCACCCCCGTAAATTACACCGGGCACTTTTTCCTCAGAGCGAAGTTGGCGGGTGGCTTGTTTGCCCATTTCGGTCCTGAGTTGTCCTTCGATTGTAATTGTCTTCATTTGTATGTTTATTTAAAAATTACGCTCTATCCCGATTTACTTATTCCGTAGCTGCGAATGAATAAAGAGACCTGTGATACTCCTGTTCTCGTGTGCATTGCGAATAGCAACGGCAAATAATTCCGCTACACTCAACACTTTTATCTTCGAACTCGGACGCTTCAGCGGTATCGTATCACAAACTACCAGCTCTTCCAACACACTGTTCTCGATATTATCATAGGCCTTACCTGAAAGCACCGGATGCGTACACAAGGCTCTTACACTTCTCGCTCCTTTTTCCTTCAACAGCCCTGCAGCTTTTGCCAGTGTCCCCCCCGTATCACAGATATCATCGATAAGTACGATATCCTTGTCCCTTACATCCCCAATCACCACCATGCTCGCTATCTCATTAGCCCTCTTCCGGTGTTTATCACAAATAACCATTTCGGCATTAAAATAGGTTGCAATTTCACGGATACGATTGGCACTTCCCACGTCAGGGGCCGCAAAGGTAAGTTTTTCCACCTTAAGTTGCTCAATATATGGGATAAAAATAGCAGAGCTGTCCAGGTGGTCAACCGGAATGTCAAAATAACCCTGGATTTGAGGAGCATGTAAGTCCATTGTGATAATACGATCCGCTCCCGCAGAAACTAACATATTGGCTATCAGCTTACTACCAATCGCCACCCGAGGTTTATCCTTTCTGTCCTGGCGCGCATACCCATAGTATGGGATCACGGCCACCACTTTATAGGCAGAAGCCCGGCGGGCGGCATCGATCATCAGCAACAATTCAAGCAGGTTCTCGGCCGGAGAACAGGTGCTTTGAATAAGAAAAACCATGTCCCCCCGGATGCTCTCATTAAAAATGGGCTGAATTTCTCCGTCGCTGAAATGTTGAATGGTAATCTTCCCCGAAGGATGGCCGAACTGCTGGGCTATTTTTTCGGCCAGGTACTGCGAGCCTGTGCCGGAAAAAACTTTGGCTAGATGCTGCATAAAGATGGTAAAATATGGGACGAAGATACATGTATGAAGGCAATAATAAAATATACCCTTACTGGTTTTTCAAGCCAAACCCCGACACTTTACCCCATGCAAGAAAAGGCCGGGCCCGGGATCCCGGAAACCAGCCTCAATAATTTAATGTACAGAACCCTTTGATTAATGACCCATGGACGCCAGCTGGGGCCGGGCCGCGCTCATAATAACCGTTTTTTCAGCTGCTTTTGCAGCAGACTTCGCATTAAAGGCATAAAAAATAGAGGAACAAACGAAAATGGAGAAAAACAGTGCGACCACATACATGCCAATACAGAAAAGGAAGGGCTGCCAGCCGCCGATTGCGTTAAAGGTTGTGCGATTCATTGGATTTTAGATTAGTTTTCAAAGGTTACGGTCGTGATCAACCGCGGATATCAAACGTATAACGGTTGAACAAACTGCATATTTCATTTTCCCGTTATGAATCACAAAATAATAATTAATATTGACTAATGCAATAGGAGGTAGAATTATGGAGAAAGAATCGGGAATAAAAAACTGGGCCGAGAGCGACCGGCCGCGCGAGAAATTGTTGCTTAAAGGCCCCCAGGCCCTAACCGATTCGGAGTTGCTGGCTATCCTGATCCGCATCGGAAACCCCGACAGCAATGCAATAGAATTGGCCAGGGAGCTATTAAAAACAGTCAAGAATAATCTGCACGAACTGGGCAAACGCCCGCTTCGGGAATTAATGAAAATCAAGGGGATAGGACAGGCAAAAGCCATGACAATAGCCGCAGCCCTGGAACTGGGCCGCAGAAGACAATCCACTATGTCCCTTGAAAAACCAGCCGTCAAAGACAGCCGGGAAGTCGCCGGTTATCTACGCCCCAAGCTGGCAGACTATAATTACGAGGTTTTCGGGGTACTTTACCTCAACCAGTCCGGCCGGATCAATCATTTCGAAGTTATGAGCCAGGGTGGAATTACAGGCACCATTGTTGACCCTCGCCTGATCTTTAAAAGAGCCCTCGAAATTGAAGCCGTCAGCCTCATCGTTTGCCATAACCACCCTTCCGGAAGCCTGCAGCCAAGCAAGGCCGACGAAGCCCTGACATCCAAACTCTGCGAAGGCGCTAAACTACTGGACATCAAATTATTAGACCATATTATCGTAGGAGACAGCGGCTACTTCAGCTTTGCTGACGAGGGTTTGCTGAAAAAATAGGCTCCGGAATCACCGCAACCGGCGGCCTGATCATTCACCCGCCTGCGCCGGGCTATCCCCAATCAGGCCTGCGCCGAAGGACCCCCAAAATTCATCGGCAGCTGCACCTCTTCCAGGTCCTGGATCTTTCCATTTGCCGCTTCAAATCGAGTGACATTTTCTGTCAATGCCTTCATAAACCGTTTAGCATGCTGCGGAGTAAGGATAATCCGGGATTTGACCTTGCTTTTCGGAGTACCCGGCATGACATTCACAAAATCCAGCACGAACTCCGCATGAGAATGGGTAATGATCACCAGGTTGGCATATACCCCTTCGGCCACTTCTTCACTTATCTCTATATTCAGTTGATTATTGGGTTGGTCCGTCATTCGGAATAATTTTAATGTGTCCAAGGAGCCAAAAATACGATTTCACCCCAATCCTCCCCAAAATAACCCCAACCTCCCCAAAATAACCTTATACCTCTCCAAAAAAAGGGGCCGGCCAAACCGGCCGGCCCCTTTTAAAAATAGTTGATTATCCTATTTATGAAACTTATCCGTAATGTTTCTGGCAGCCCCGGCCGAGTTGGTATACTGCCAATTGAATTCATATACACCGTTGACAGGATCAGCCTTCACAATGGTGGGCCCTCCGGCAAGTGTGACACCAATTGAAGATACATCGATGGATATCTTAAAATTGGAGAGAACACCCGCATTATTGTTGAAGTCGATGGTGTAGATAGCTCCGTTACCGCTCGTGACGGTGATCTCTGTCGGAGTTACCGGAACAAATGTGCCGGTAAGCATCTGATCGGCAACTGGTGTCCCCGTCTGCGTAGCCGAATTATAACGGATCCACTCCTGGCTGTAGTTCCCGGCAATCGGGTTACCGATAAAGTTATACAACAGCGCGCCCGCATTGGTGCTCACCAGCAGGGTCTGACCGCTGGGCCCAGTCGCGCTGACGATGGAGAAGGGCATACAGTAGCTGACCGTAGGATTGAGCTTGTCGAAATTCAGCTTTACAGGAATCTTTCCAATCCGGTATCCAGCAGGGATCTTGACCGTGATCGTCGCAGGGAAGGTTCCGATGCTGTCCGGAAGCAGCTGAACCGTGTTGCTGGGATTAGCAGCGTTCCATTTGGTGATCAGGCTCTGATCGTATTTAATGGTTACAGTCACATCATAATTCAACACCTGTGGTGATGCAATGTCAACCGCAATGGCCGTATCGATTGTGCCGGTCTGGCTCCCCCAGCTAAGCGCCTTGGTGCCATCTGACCCTAGCGCAAATTCAATGATATTCTGGGTATTGCTTACGTCCAGGAACTGGTTGTCCTTCAGGCAGGAGGAAAAGCCCAACGCAATCATCCCCAGCAAAATTCCATATTTCAACTTATTCATGTCTTTCTTTTTCGAGTGATTAATTATAATGCGTCTGCAGATCCGTTGTTATAATCCCCAAAAGATCTTCGTGTATATATCGGAGCTCTGCTGATTCTGAGCTGCATAGTTGCCGGGATTCTGCGAGGTCTCCGTCTGCGGATAGAGCAGGCGCTTGGGAATCCCATTGCTGCCGGCCGCCGGGTTTGTAGAAGGGTTCGTCCTGTCAGGATAACCCGTTTTCCTGTAATCAGACCACATCTCCAATCCATCGATCTCGGCATTGGCTATCCATTTCTGGTAGATAATAGCTTCGATCGGGCTGGCGCCTCCCGCACCGGGTGTTATCCTCGGGTCAGCCAATGATGATGGCGAACTGAGATACGCGGCGGCCGCAGCGGCAGCATTCGGTATGCCCAGGAACCGGAAGGATTCTGCAACAGCCTGGCCAAACAGGGCATTATAGTCTCCGCTGATCAACCCCCGCTGTGCAGCTTCTGCCTGCAGGAACAAAGCGTTACTTGCCGTCATGACCACACCAGGCATGGACGGACTTTGTAATATGCCGGTCCCGATCGAACTCAGCTGGTTGACAGGTTTTCCCGCGTCTCCAAGATAATTACCGGCATAACTGCCCGAAGGAGACTTCGCATACAAGTACCCCAGCCTTGGATCGGAAGTGGCTTTCAGATAGTCGATCATCGTCTGGTTGGCTATATAAAAGGTATTGCTCTGGTAAGGGTTGGTGCTTCCAACCTGGAAGCCGAACACCGCCCAAAACGGACTTTGCTGACTGGTGGCGTCTTTATATCCCGGGTTGATCACAGCATCCGTCCCTGCACCCAAAAATCCATAAGATATAGTTTTGTTCATCTCGGCCTGAAGCGATGAGGCGGTGGCGGCATTGGGGATCTGCCGAAGCAATATCCGCAGCTTTATGGTGTTGGCAAAGGCCAGCCATTTGGCTTTGTCGCCTTTGAACATAATATCCGCCGCATCATCCGAACTAGCCTTGGAGGCATTGATCAGCGCCATAGCCGAGTCCAGTTTCAACGGAAGAGAGGCATAAATGGCCGTGGCCTTATCATATGGCGGCTTGGTGATCGTGGGGATCAGCGCCTGGGAATAGGGAATGTCTCCAAAAATATCTGTCAGGTCCTGGAATACCAAAACCTTCATAACAGCGCTGGCGCCGGGTAAGATGGAGCCGTCAGCACTCTTGGAGATCACGAAGTTGTAGTCCCCCATGTTGTGGTACATGGCCCCCCAGAAGTTGTCCCCGAATGTATTGGTAAGTGCAAAAGCCTCGATCTGGTATTGGGTTCCTGAAGCGGAATAACTCGTCGTCCTTGCCCAGGCACCCATCCATTGCTGGGTCAGGGTAGAGATGCCATTGGTCGTGTTAGGAATAGCGGCCGCATTGACATAATATACGGTGTTCTGCAGTGCGCTGGCAAAAACATCCTTACCCGTGATACCATTGGTCGTGATAGCGTTCGGGTTTTGTGTATTGGAGTCCAATTTCTTTGTACAGGCACCCGCCGATAAAATTAAACAGCCCAGCGTCAGATAACCTGCAAATTTATTTTTCAAAAACATAGCTTTCTTCATTTAAAAAATTAAAAGGTAACATTCAGCGAGAATCCAAAGCTCCTGATCGGCGGCGTCACATACTCGTTGGCAACACCCACAGCATTGTTATTCGCATAAATGCTGGAGCTGAACTCAGGATCAGTCCATTGATTTGTCTTAGGCCTCCACATAAAGAGGTTCTGGGCGATCAGGGAGAAATTTGCCCTCTTCACGGTTTTTTGCAGACCTATGGCCGCTAACGGGATATCATATCCTAAAGCCAGCTCCCTTAATTTCCAGAAGGCTGCGCTTACTACATACGGAGCTGAAATGGCGTTGTAAGTAGTAGACCAGAACTGGGCAGCCGTACCGGTAGTCGGAACGCTATTGTTCGCTACATATTTACTTCCATCGAAGTAAGAAGAGTTAGGTATGATAAAATGGGACCTGTTGGTAGCACTGGTAGCAGATATCCCTGCAAAATCCAGCGCCTGTCCCTGGGAAGCTAAGAACTTCGCTCCACCCCGGTAATCAAATACGGCATTCAGCGTAAACCCTTTAAAGGTCATCGAGGAAGTAAGGCCCACCTGGTATTTATAATTGGTATTACCCGCATATACCAGGTTCGGGTTTGTGCTCGGCAAACCGGTATGCTGGTCCACGATCACACGGCCCTGGGGATCCCTGTTCCAGTCGGAAACCATCAGGGAAAGATAGTTCTTACCGGATATGGCATCCTGGTTGTATACGGAGCTGCCGGCACCCGCAACTACGAATTTAGACCCTGCAGTATCCCCTTTCGTCAGGTAAACAACTTTGTTGTTCAGATAGCTGAAATTGGCATTGATGTTCCAGTTGAACTTTCCGATCCGGAACAATGGAGTCAGTTTCAGGTCCAGGTCAATCCCATTATCCTGGATCTTACCGCTGTTCAGCAAGAGAGTACCAGTACCCGTCGCACCGGAAACATTCGAAGTGATGGTCTGGTTGGTGACGGCAATGGCATAATAAGACGCATCCAACAGAATACGGGATCCTAAGAAGCCGATCTCGATACCGAATTCCGAAGAAAGATCCTGTTCCGGCTTTAAGAGTGGCTGAACAGAGTTGTAGCTCAGGGAATAGCCGTTCAGGGATCCATAGGGGAACCCTTGACCAACCGAAACCCCCGGATAAATTCCGTAAGCTCCGTAGGTCGGCAGCTGCAGGCCATAAGACTGACCGGCTAAGAACCCGACCGTGGTAGTGCCGGGTATGCTGACATTACCCGTTTTCGCATAGCTGACCCGGGCCTTCAAATACGACAGGCCATTGGGTGATACGATCGAAGGGAATTTGTCGCTAAACACGAAAGACACGTCGCCGCCTTCATAGTTAAAGCTCCTGGTTTGAGGAGACAGGATGGACAACCAGTCATTGCGGAACGAGCCATGAAGGAAGATCCAGCTGTCATATCCAACCGTCAGATCGGCATAAGCAGCCTGGGAATAGGTCTTGTAACTATAGTTGGTGTAAGCGCTGCCATCGGTATTATTTACCTTATTGATGCTATTGGGGACAGCCAGTGTGGAAGTGGCCTGGTTCGAATACCAGTAAGCATGGGAAGTCCTCCGGCGATAGTTGGCTCCGGCGATCAGCGTAAAATCGAAGTCGCTCACCTTGTACTTGCCGGTGAAGTACCCGTCGCTGTTCCAGTCATCATAGTTCATCTTTACGATCTCCTGCTGATAAGGCATGGTAGGCGCCGTTCTTGCAGTACCACCAGCGCCCCAGGGATCGGTTGCGGCATATGTGCTGTATTTAAAGGAATCGATATTGGAAGGGTCATTGGTCGTGGTCTTGTTATAACCGCTTCTTGCCGTAAAGCTCAGCCAGGGCGTGAACTTATAGTCCAGCTGCAGGTTGGAGATCAGGGTATTGATATGCTGTTTAGCCCTGGAATGGAACACCTGGTACCAGGGGTTGGTATAATATTGGTTGATATAACCGGAAGGATTATCATAGATGTTGCCATCGACATTCTTCACCGTCTTCAGGTCGATATTCGGCGGCTGGTTGATCACGCTCCAGAATACGGGACGATATTGCGTACCACCACCATAGACCAGGCCTGCCTGGTCGACATCCCTATGTGCATAGCTGATCCCGCCCTGGGCAGAAAAGTTACCAAAATGTACCCCGCCATTAAAACGGCCTACATTCCTGGAAGATTTATCGTTGTAAACGATACCCTGGGTCGATTCATGCTGCCCGGAGGCAAAGAAATTCCCCCAGTTGTTGGCGCCGCTTACCGAAAGGCTGTTTTGCTCGAGCAAGCCGGTCTGGAAAAAGTCCTTTCTGCCATTGGGATAGGCCTTGTAGGGACCATAGAGGGTGTCCGTGGCAGTAAATCCGATCGGGATCTGCGTATACGGAAAATCAAGGCTGTTATAAGCCGGACCGAAATTCTGGTTTTCATACGGTACAGGCAGCGGCCAGCCAGTCAGCGGATCGATGTACGGAGCGGGCTCACCGCCGTTAGGACTGTACTCATTCTGAAGCTTGGGCATGTAGGACAGCTTGTTCCACATCGTACTGTTCTTATAATTGATGGTGAACTGCCCTTTCTTTCCCTTTTTGGTCGTGATGATCATAACCCCGTTGGAAGCATCCTTACCATATAAGGCCGCACCATTAGCGCCTTTTAAGATAGTAATGTTCTCAACATCTTCCGGGTTCATGCTGGCAATGTAAGACTGGTCGACAATGATCCCGTCGACGACGACCAGGGCGCCATTGTCCCCGGCAATGGAACGGCTGCCCCGGAAAGTGATCTTTACCGTCGGGTTGACGCTATTGTCCGCCAAACGGATGTCGACACCCGATACTTTAGCCGTCAAACCCGTGGCAAGGTTGACTACACTGACCTCGTTCAGATTCTTTGCATCGACTACGGCCGTGGAATAACCCAGCTGTTTGGGCTGCCTCTTGATACCCAGTGCCGTAACAACCACTTCGGTCATATTGGTTTGCTGACGGGACACCTGGATGGTTAATGGAGATTCGTTCTCAACCGGAACTTCTTTGGGGGTCATACCTGCACCGGTGATGACCAGCGTCTTACCGATGTCCACCTTAATCGTAAAGTTGCCATCGGCATCTGCAGAGGTACCGGTCCTGGTCCCCTTGATCCGGACAGAGGCAAATTGCACAGGCTGTCCTAGCTGATCAGTAATTTTCCCGGCAATGGTTTTGGATTGGGCGAACGCTAATACGGAGGATAGTACTAGCACTGCTAATAGCATTAAAGATTTTCTCATGTCTTTGACTGAGTTTTGTGTGACTAATGTGACTCTTGACGAATTTTAACCCAAAAGTTAAAATTTGATCAATACTAAGTTAATTTATTGACAAATATTTAGCAGGAAAAGCTGCAACGATCAAACATAACCTACAGCGTTATAGATATGTCTTAGCGAGATATATTGAAAATCAAGAAGAAGCAGTGCTAAAAATTTCAGCTCTAAAATTGTTAATCATTTGTTAACATGGACAAAGGGCTGTCGTTGAGATAATTTATCAAATCTTTTAATAATATTTCATTTATCTCGTCATATCTGTGTTTTGAGAAGAATTCATTCACCCTATTATTTTCTTCCGGAAGAATATTTTTAATGTATTTTTTATTCATTTACAGCCCTCTGTCTTTAAACCTCCCGGCAATATCACATAATATATACTATTATCTATATATTCATCATAGGGATTCCGCTTTCAGTCAATCCATTGGAATGATAATCGGATTAAACAAACTTTGTTCGGAGGTCGCGATACAAGCGTATTTACCGGTTTGTGTATAAGTTCTGCTGTATTTTATCAAATAGGATTTAGAGGCGCCGTGGACAAAAAAGCCCGTCCACTTTTGGAACGGGCTCCCGGCAAATCCTTTTGCCGGACATAATATAAAAAAGACGCTATTGGACATCCCACCACATCCTGGCCAATTGTGAGTCTTTGTCACCGCTCACCGTATACTGTGTGGCAACGGTATTAGTATTGACCGCGTTGTAGCTGTATTCATTGGGGCCATAGGCGATACGACGGGGTATGACACCTCCGTTAATGGAGGCCGGCCCGGCAGCCAGGGCCGGATAACCGGTCCTTCTCCAGATCACCCATCCACGGACACCGGCCGGGTAACTTGACACCCATTCCTGTGTGCATATCTTTTGCAGTGCGCTGCCGCCTGCAAGATTTATGCTTGCACTAGCCATATAAGTACCAAAGGTAGTGGCATCATAAACATTCCATAATTCCCAGGCAGATTTGATGCCCAGGCTGTACATGGCAGAAGCATCTTCTCCCGTCCACCCCAATTGGGCAGCCTCCGCTCTGGCCAGGTATATTTCCCCTGCCGTTATCACATTAAAAGGATCGGTCGCCTTCGAACCGGTGGCCCCCCGCATCACCTGCGCAAAACCGGAATTATTGTTGGCAAAGGCAACGGCGTCATTACGCGATAAGCCAAAGGGAAAACCAACAGTAGATGTCCCGTAAATACCTGGGTTACCGCGAGGATCGCTATTGGCTGCCAGCCAGTCCGTCATGGTCTTGGAAACCGCATAGTCGAACCGTTTGGTTACATCATAATATTTGTATACGGGACTGAGAAAGTTTCCACCCGGAAAGGCAATCCGGATATCTTCTCCCTCCCCTATTACGCCGCCCGCAAGGGCCGCTGCAAATTCTTTTTTGCCGGTAGTAGGGTCTACCTTCGATAAATGCAATGCGAGCAGCGCGTGAAGCGAATTGGCGAATTTCTTCCATTTGGCTACACTACCGCCCAGGAGAATGTCCCCGGAGACGGTGGCTCCGCCATCGAACTGGGCGACCGCTGCAGTCAACTCCTTGAACATATCCGTATAAATATCCTGCTGTTTATCATATGCAACGGTCCCATTATCCCCTGCAAGGGCTTTGGAATAAGGTATATCGCCGTAAATATCGGTCAGCGTACTGTATACATATACCTTAAGTATCCTGGCGATAGCAAGCTGGTTGGCATTGGAACCACTGGCAGCAGCCTTGTCCTTGGTAGTCGGATCGGTATTGTAATTAATGATTGTCTGCAGATCGGAAAGATAACCGGTCGGCGTATACTGGTTGACATTAGGCGGCGAAAAAATAGCGGAAGCATAATAATTATCCCAGCCCAGGCTCTGCTTACTGTAAATGGATACATCCGTGTATTGCGTTTCAGAATAATACTGGGAATACAAGCCCGAAATGGTAGTAATGTTGCCCGCATCCCAGGTAAAAACAGCCATATTGGAAAGAACATTGGTCAAAAGTGCCGAAGTAACAGGGGCCGTCGTAACCGTTGGATCGGTATTCAAATTTCCAAAATCATGCAGCTTGGTGCAGGATGAACCTGATAAGGCAGCGATAAACAACCCTATTAAACTATTTATTTTCAATTTATGCAGTGTCATATTGTGTATTTAACAGGTGGATTAAAAGGTGAAGCTGAGGTTAAAACCGAGGGAACGGGTAGCCGGCAGCTGTCCATTTTCACCATAAACATCAGATATCTCGGAAGGATCGAAATTCTTGGAGGCGCTGTAGATCAGCCATAGGTTACGCGCAACAACAGAAGCCGTAGCCCCCTGCATCCACACCCGCGTAAATCCCCATTTCTTGACCGGGAGATTATATCCCAGGCTAACTTCCCGCAGCTTGACATAAGAAAGTTTGTGAACAAACGGATCAGCGATCCTTTGACTATAGAATTGCTGGAAATAGGTCTGTCCATCAACATATTTGTCCACGGGCGTTTTGCCATCCGCCGAGCTGACGCCTTTTACATGAACACCTCCCCCGCTGGCGACATCGTCCCGGACACTCTTGCCCTTGTCATTATTAACTCCTGTCTCCTCGGAAATACCTGAGAATAAACCCCAGCTTTCGGTAAGCGAGAAGAAATGGCCTCCGACCTGGTAGTCCAGGCTGGCATTGAGAACAATGTTCTTATAGGTAAACATATTCTGCAAACCACCGGTGATCTTCGGAACGATGCTTCCCCAATCGTAGTTGGCGTCTCCTGTGACAAAAAGACCGGTAGCCGGATTGATCAGCGGTACGCCACTGGCGCTGCGGGTATAACCGCCACCGATGAGCTGTCCCCAGTCCATTCCCTTTACCTGGAAAGCCGAAGCATAACGCGTTCCGAAGCTTCCAATCCAACCGGTGGGTTGTATTTGTTTCACATTACCGGCAATTTGGGTGGCCTTGTTATTCATCAGCCAGCCAAGGGTAGCGGTAACAGTCCAGCTGAAATCCGTGGTTTTGATCAGCCCTCCGTTCAGCGTGAATTCGAATCCCCTCCTGATCACCGTCGCTGCATTGCTGGACTTTGCACGCATGCCGCTGACAGGATCGACCTGGAGATTTACAGGCTGACTGCCGGCAGTCTCATTGTAGTAATTGATATTCAAGCCGAAGCGGTTCTGGAAAAATTTCAGATCGACACCCGCCTCATAGGTAGTAATGAGGGCGCCTTTCAGCGTTGGTTCTGGCACAGAACCCGGGGTGCTCATCAGGAAGTTGCCATTCCATTGATACTGGCTGGTGCTATAGGGCGTATTGTTCTGGTAAATATCCAGGGTAAGGGGCTTGCGTCCCCAGGAGCCGTATACTTTTGCAAACGAAAGCCAGGATGGCAGGGTCTTAACCAGTTCGGATGGAATAAAGGATACCCCGGCCGACGGATAGAACAAGCTGTTATTGCTCTTAGGCAGCGTAGATACCCAGTCTTTACGAACAGCCCATGTGGCGCTGATAAAACGCTTGTATTCAAAATCTCCCGTTCCAAAGAAGGAGTTGATACGGGATTCCAGCTTATTATTCGTGATCGAAGGCTGGGCCTTGGAATTGGAAATGGCATAATAATCCGGGATATTCAAGCCATTGCTGGTTTGTGCCCCCAAATCCTTGCGGGTGTATGTATTTACGTTACCACCGGCCAGAATATTAAAAGCAAGATCCTTAAAGAAAGTATGATTATACGTAGCGAGCAGCTCATAGTTCAGCTCGTTCTGATAACGTTGCCCGGTCATGTAACTGGCCAGCTGGCCGGTTTGAGAACCGCTTTTTTCCATCAGGGACGAGGTAATATTTTCCTGCCAGTAATTGTATTGGTCTTTTCGAATCGTTGTCTTCACGCTAAAACCGTCGAAAAGATTAAATTTAAGATAGGCATCCCCGTACAACCGGTCGCGACGCTGCTGCAGACTAAGATTGTCCTGGTAGGCATAGAAATTATACCAGTAGTTCCCGGAGAAAAACCCGGCCGGATTGGAGGCATCATAACCATCCGGATTATGCGCCCAGTTCCAGGAAGCCAGCGTACCGGCAGGTGTCATAAGCCCCCTGAACTGCTTCATGAGCTTCATATCCAGGTCCCGGTGATTCCATTGTCCGAAATTACCGGTGGTTCCGTTAGCATAACCATCACTATATTCACCGTTGATCATTTGTGTGTTATACGTAACATCCGTGCCGGCAGTGATAAACTTGTTCAAGTCTAAGGTTACACTGGCGCTAAGTATATTCCTGTCGGATTTGGTATCCGGGATCAGGCCGCCGATATACTGTTTGGAATAGGAAAGACGGGCAGAATAGCCCTGACCCGACTTTGTAAAGTTGACATTGGTATTCGTGGTAAGCCCGGTATTCCAGAAGTCTTTGATATTATTTGGCTGAGCAACCAATTTCTGGGCTTTTCCGGTGTAAGACGTACCAGGCACCCAGGCATACCAGGGTGCATAGTCTTGTCCAAGCATCTCCGGCCCCCAGCTGGAGTCATCCGTATAGTCCGGGAAACCTATCCCTTCCAGCGATTTCCATTCTACAGGGTCTCCGGTTTTCCAATGATAAGGAGTCAGCGTATTAACAGCGCCGCCGGCATACCGGTTTTGAACATGCATCAGGTGGGTAATTTTGTCCATTATAACCCCCTGGTTCAGCTGAATCAACGAGCGGCCGCCGGCTCCCCCCTTTTTGGTGGTAACAACAATAGCTCCATTGGAAGCCTTACTCCCGAACAAGGCGGTAGCATTGGCGCCTTTCAGGATCGTGACCGACTCAACTGTCGATGGATCGATGTCATATGCTCCATCCCGGGTACCGTCAGTACCGATAATGGTCCCGTCAACCACATAAATAGGGCTGACATCACCGGAAATTAGCAAACCACCCCGGATACGGGCAAAAGACTGGCTGTTTAGCTTGGAGGGAGACTGTGTCCGGAACTGCACACCGGCGACTTTACCAGCCAGGGCATCGGCCAGGTTTGTCTGAGGGATAATGTTTAACGCTTCGGCTTTTACTACCTGGGCGCTGTAAGGAGTAGTGCGCTCGCTTCTCTTAATTCCAAAGGCAGTACTGACCACGACTTCGGACAAAGCCTGACCTGTACGTTTCAGCCGGAAAGAAAGATCGCCGCCGTCTGCCACTAATTCAGTGCTGGCATAACCAACGGCATTTACCGACAAAACAGAACCTTTGGGGACCTTGATTGAAAAATTACCCTCTCCGTCGGCGCTGACCCCCTGTTTTTCGCCTTTAACTCGCACAGTAGCAAAAGAAACAGGCTGGCCTAGTTCATCCAGCACCTTACCTTTTACGGGAATTCGGGTTTGAGCGGATACTGTCAGGCATAACACGGACAGCACCGCAAGCAGTGATAGAAATTTTCTCATGTGACTAGATAGTTTTAGTAGTGGAACGTAATTTATATTAACTTTTTTTTACAACAAAAAGAAATGTTAACGAATATTAACATAAAAACTAGGAAAGAGACCCCAGGGATATTTTTTATTATATTTACAAATAATTTATACTTAACTATATATCAATATGTTGTATTAATTAATAGATAAATGGGATGGATACTCTAAAATATTATTTTTACTATAATATTTTTTTATTCGCATATAAGCATAAAATATTAATAAATAATAATGTTTAATATTCACTGATTTTATTCACTCAATTTGCCAAAACAATCCAGCATTAATATATTACATAAATTATTTATTCATATAAACTTTGTTGTTTTTTTCTTTCTGGTGAATCCTACCTTTGCGGGATGGAATTATTAGATGGACAGCTCGCCTCCCGGGCCATTAAAGACGCTCTCACTTTACAAGTAGCCCAGTTAAAAATAGAAGGAAAAAAAGTCCCCCACCTGGCAGCGGTATTGGTTGGAAATAATGGAGCCAGCGAAACTTATGTAGGAGCCAAAGTAAAAGCCTGTGCCGAAATAGGCTTTAAGTCCACGCTTATCCGGCTGGATGATACCGTCAGTGAAAACAAGCTGCTCGGCATAATAGATGATTTAAATAATGACGTAGACATAGACGGCATCCTCGTCCAACTACCATTACCTAAACATATTTCCGACGAAAAAGTGATCAATGCCATCCATCCGTCAAAAGACGTCGATGGCTTTCACCCCGAAAATGTCGGAAAAATGGTCCAGGGATTGCCGACCTTTATCCCTGCTACCCCACATGGCATCATGCTCCTGCTCGAACATTATAAGGTAAATACCCGCGGCAAACACGCCGTCGTAGTCGGTCGAAGTAATATCGTTGGCCGGCCCATGAGCATTCTGCTCAGCGGAAATACAAATCCTGGTAATTGCACAGTTACCATCTGCCATTCTCATACCCACAACCTCCAGGAATTATGCCTCCAGGGCGATATCATTGTGGCGGCCCTGGGTAAACCGGAATTCGTCACCGCTTCCCTGGTCAAAAAAGGCGCGGTCATCATCGACGTCGGCATCACCCGTGTTCCCGATGCCAGCAAAAAAAGCGGATTTGCCCTGAAAGGAGACGTCAAATTTGACGAAGTGGCTCCTCTTTGCAGTTATATTACCCCGGTACCCGGCGGTGTCGGTCCCATGACCATCGCCGCCCTCATGAAAAATACATACAGAGCCTCTATCGAAAGAAATGGAATCTAATATACCATACTCCCCCTCCCTTCCCCGGACAGAAGAGCCCCTGCCCGTCATGGAGTCCTTTTATACGCTCCAGGGGGAAGGCTTCCACCAGGGAAAAGCCGCCTGGTTCATCCGCCTTGGCGGTTGTGATGTCGGCTGTGTCTGGTGTGATGTAAAGGATAGCTGGGACGCAGACAAACATCCCCTGCGGCAGGTAAAAGACCTGGTTGACGAAGCCTCCCTCCATCCCGGCCGTCTGGCCATCATTACCGGTGGAGAGCCGCTGATGCACGATTGTACGGCATTGACCAGGGAGCTGCACCAGGCCGGATTCTCCATCAATATCGAAACGTCCGGCTCTTCTCCCCTGAGCGGTGAGTGGGACTGGATCTGCCTCTCGCCTAAAAAATTCAAGGCGCCGCTGCCGGAAATACTGCCCCTGACAAACGAGCTAAAAGTCGTCATTTTCAACAAGACCGATTTCGAATGGGCCGAACAATGGGCCGCGCAAGTGTCCCCGGACTGCCGCTTATACCTGCAACCCGAATGGAGCAAGTCCGCCACCGTGACACCGCTGATCATCGACTACATAAAAGCCCATCCTCAGTGGGGATTTTCATTGCAATTGCACAAGTATATTAATGTACCTTAAATATGCCATCCGCCCATCCAAGCCAAATTCCGCTACCTTCCGGCCCTGACGCCCAGTCCAAGCCAAATCCCGCCGCCTTCCGGCCCGCTCCCTTGCTATCGGCCGGCCCCTTCTCGGCCAGTTTGCTCCCTGGACAAGGGGTGGTTGCTTCGCTCCGATGCCTCTGGCATCTAGTAGGGCCTATGATTTTAGGGCCCATGATTTTAGGGCCTATGATATGCCTGCTCGCCGTATCCCGGGCACAGGCCCAGTACAACCCGGATAAAGTGAATAAAAAGGCGGCCCAGTCTTACTCCAAAGCACTCGAACTGGCCCAAAATGATGATTTTAAAGGAGGTATCGAAGCCCTGAAACAGGCGGTCCACCTCGACCCTGGCTTCGAAGACGCCTGGCTTTCCATGGCCGGCATGTACGGCGAGATGAAAAGTTACCAGGGTGCCATCGACAGCTACGAAAAAGCAAGAGCCATCGACAGCAATTATTTTAAAGACTATAATCTTCCCTATTCGATCAACCTGGCCGGAAAAGGAGATTTCGCCGCAGCCCTGCAAGCCGTTGGTACTTTTCTGACCGTTACCAACCTGAACGAGACCAGCCGGAAGGCAGGCGAATACCGGAAAAAAACCTACCGTTTTGCCCTCGATTATTCAGCCGCTCATCCGCAAACAGGCTATAAATTTGAGCCGCTAAACATGGGCGACAGCATTAATACGGCTGTCTCCGAATATTACCCTACCCTTACCATCGATGGCAATACCCTGATCTATACCCGCCGCGTCAATAATTTCAACGAAGACTTCTACGAATCTGACAAACAAAATGGGACGTGGAGCAAGGCCAGGAGCCTGCCCGGTAATATCAATACCAATCAGAATGAAGGCGCCCAGAACATCTCCCAGGATGGACAATGGCTGATCTTCACCGGTTGTAATTTTCCCGAAGGACATGGAAGCTGCGACCTTTATATTTCCTACCTCACGCCAGACGGCTGGAGCACGCCGGAAAACATGGGCGACAGCATCAATACCGAGGCCTGGGAGTCCGCGCCCTCCCTGTCGCCCGACAAACGAGACCTCTATTTTTCCAGCCGCCAACCGGATGGCTACGGCGGCAGCGATATTTATGTCTGCCATCGCCTGCTCAACGGACATTGGAGTTCTCCTGAGAATTTAGGCCCCACGATCAATACCATCGGGGACGAAGGAACTCCATTCATCCATGCAGACAACCAAAGCCTCTATTTTACATCAAATGGTCATCCGGGTTATGGCGGAGATGATCTTTTCATAGTCCGCAAAGACCCAAAAGGAGCCTGGAGTAAACCGGAAAACCTTGGTTACCCCATCAATACCATCGAAAACGAAGGCAGCCTGGTCATCGCCGCCAACGGCAAAACGGCATACTATGCCAGCGACCGGGCAGACAGCAGGGGCGGACTGGACCTCTATAGCTTCGAACTACGCGAAGACATCCGCCCCGCCCAGACCCTTTGGGTAAAAGGAAAAGTATTCGACCGCCAGACACACAAAGGCCTGCCTTCCAGTGTCGTCCTTACCGACCTGTCTACACAACAGGTCATCAGCAACCTGCAAACCGATGAAACAGGAAACTATCTGATTACCCTGCCAAAAGGAAAAGACTACGCCTTTAATGTTAAAAGAAAAGGCTATCTGCTGTTTTCCGATAATTTTTCTCTGAGCCATGAACAGGGCGACACAGCATTTAATATCGACATTCCCCTGCAGCCCATCGAGACAAATGCCGCTATCGTACTGAAAAACATCTTTTTTGACCCCAACAAATACGAACTCAAACCAGAATCCCAGGCCGAGCTGGACCAGGTCGTACAATTACTGAAAGATAACCCCACCGTCCACATCCAGATCAACGGTCACACCGATAATACCGGCAAGCTGGCCGACAATAAAGTACTATCGGAGAACAGGGCCCGGGCAGTAACTTCCTATCTCGTCACGAAAGGGATAGCCCAGACTCGCCTGGCTTTCAAGGGATTTGGCGACACGGTGCCCGTAGCTGACAATACAACTCCGGAAGGCCGCGCCCAAAACCGGCGTACAGAACTAAAAGTAATCAGTCGCTAAATTTTTTAGTACTATCTTTACACATCCAACAACTCCCGCAAATGGAAGAGGATGTCCTATATCAATTAGCCCTTACCCGTACCAGAGGTATCGGTGCCGCACATACGAAAAAGCTGATTGATCATTTCGGCAGCGCAAAGGCCATTTTTCAGGCTGGAAGAAAGGCCCTTGTCCAGGCAAAAGTCCCCCACGAAGCTGCCGATACGATTGCCGGCTTCCGGGATTGGGCCACACTGGAAAACGAGCTGATCCCCCTGGAAGAAAAAGGTATCCGCACCCTTTTTCTCACAGACAAAGATTACCCCCAACGCCTTTTACGTCTCCCTGATACCCCTCCTCTCCTTTATTATAAAGGCAAAGCCGATCTCAACACAAAAAAGATCATCTCCGTCGTCGGAACACGAGGCCCCAGCGAATATGGCAGGCAAATAACAGAACAGCTGATCCGGCAGCTGACCCAATCCGGCCTGCTCATCATCAGCGGCCTGGCCTATGGCATCGATGCCTGCGCCCACTCGGCCGCACTAAAAAATAACATACCGACGGTCGGCGTACTGGGCCATGGACTCGCCCACATCTACCCCCATGAACATACCCGGCTGGCAAAAGACATGCTGTCCGAAGGAGGACTCCTCACCTCCTTCCCCCTGAACACCAGCCCCGAGCCCTATCGTTTCCCGATGCGCAACGACATTATCGCCGGATTATGCGACGCGCTCATCGTTATAGAAACAGGAAAAAAAGGCGGAAGCCTGCTCACCGTCGAAACCGCACAGGCCTACACGAAAAAGATCTTTGCCGTGCCCGGCAAATTGACAGATCCCCGAAGCTCAGGCTGTAACTGGCTGATCCAGCAAGGAAAAGCAGAAATACTACTCTCCGGTCAGCAACTCCAGCTCAGCATGGGCTGGGAATGGCCGGCTGGCCAGACCGGGGTCCAGGCCCGGCTGCCCTTTCAGGCCGCCAACAGCGAACAGGCTCCAAAAGAACAGAAACCGCAGGAAAAATTGCTGCTGAAATTGTTAACGGAAACAAAAAGCCTTTCCCTCGACGAGCTCACAACCCAAAGCCAACTGGAAATTTCTGCCGTTGCCATTCATCTCCTTAACCTTGAATTACAAGGTTTGATCAGCACTCTACCGGGGCAGCGATACCGGCTCAACTGACACCATGACAAGCGCAATCATCGGCCGGCCTACAAAAATTTGGACCGAACCTACGCACTACCCTATCTTTGCACATGGCAAGAATAAATTCCCCCGTGGGAAAGTCAACATTCCCCCTCAAATTTTTCGGAGAAGGTCTCACATTCGATGACGTGTTATTACTCCCTGCTTTTTCCCAGGTACTGCCCCGGGAAGTGGACATCCGCAGCAAATTGACCAAAGGCATCACCCTGAATATTCCCATGCTGTCCGCAGCTATGGATACCGTTACGGAAGCGACCCTGGCAATAGCCCTGGCACGCGAAGGCGGCATCGGCATCCTGCATAAAAATATGAGCATCGAAAAGCAGGTCGAACAAGCCCGGAAAGTAAAACGAAGCGAGAGCGGGCTGATCATCGACCCCATCACGCTGCACGAAGAAGCCACGATCAGTGATGCGCTCCGGCTGATGAAAGAAAATAAGATAGGCGGTATTCCCATTACAGACAACAATAAAGTGCTGGTCGGTATCCTCACCAATCGCGATCTCCGGTTTGAAGACAACAAACGCCGGAAGGTTAGCGAAGTAATGACCCCTAAAGATAGATTGGTTACCGCCCCCGAAGGAACCGATCTGAAAAAAGCAGAAAAGATCCTCCAGAAACATAAGATTGAGAAATTGCCGGTGGTCAACAAACAAGGCAGACTCATCGGCCTGATCACCTACAGGGACATCCTGCAGGTGACCAGCTTTCCCAATGCCGTAAAAGATTCCTACGGCCGGCTGCTTGTGGGAGCCGCCCTCGGCATCACCAAAGACCTCCTGGACCGGGCCAGCGCCCTCCAGCAGATCGGAGTGGACGTAGTAACCCTTGACAGCGCCCACGGGCACCACATCGGTGTCATCAATGCACTGAAAACACTGAAAAAGAACTTTAAGCAGCTGCAGGTCATCGCCGGCAATATCGGTACGGCCGCAGGAGCAAAAGCCCTGGCCGATGCCGGCGCAGATGCCGTCAAGGTCGGAATAGGACCAGGTTCGATCTGTACTACGCGCATCGTAGCGGGAGCCGGTGTCCCCCAGATCACGGCCGTCATGGAAGCGGCATCTGCCCTCAATTCCAGGAATATCCCGGTCATCGCAGATGGTGGTATCCGTTATACGGGTGATATGGTAAAAGCACTGGCCGCGGGCGCCAACGTCGTGATGATGGGCAGCGTATTTGCCGGTGTCGAAGAAAGCCCCGGTGAAACGATCATCTATGAAGGAAGAAAATTCAAACAATACCGCGGCATGGGCTCCATCGGAGCAATGACCCAGGGCAGCAGCGACCGGTATTTCCAGGACGTAGAAGACGACATCAAAAAACTGGTTCCCGAAGGCATCGAAGGCCGGGTAGCCTTTAAAGGCAACCTGTCGGAAGTCGTTCAACAATATGTGGGCGGCCTCCGGGCAGGGATGGGTTATTGCGGCGCCAAAGATATCCGGACATTGCAACAACAGTCACAATTCATCAAAATTACCAACGCCGGCATGAAAGAAAGCCATGCCCACGATATCGAGATCACTAAGGAAGCACCGAATTACAGCAGGTAAACCGGGCTATTAAGCTTATTTTTATCCAAAGATTTACGGTTTGAAAAAGCGTCACCCCTTTCTTTTATCTGTCCTTACCGGTTTATTGCTTTTTGCCGCCTGGCCGGTATCTCCGCTGACTTTCCTGATCTTTATCGCTTTTATTCCCCTGTTATGGCTGGAACGACAGGGCATCCGGCGTAGAAAATTCTTCGGCTGGGTCTATCTCTCCATGGTGATATGGAATGCAGCTACTACCTGGTGGATATGGAATGCTTCCGCTCCCGGCGCAGTAGGCGCTATTCTTGCCAACAGTCTTTTAATGTGCATCCCCTGGTTAGGTTTTCACGCCGTAAAGCGCAGACTAGGCGACACCGCCGGTTATCTGTCCCTGGTGCTTTTCTGGCTTGGCTTTGAATTCATTCATTTATCAAACTGGGGCCTCAGCTGGCCCTGGCTGACCCTGGGCAATGTATTTGCCACCCACCCCGGCTGGGTCCAGTGGTATGAATATACAGGCACCAGCGGTGGTGGATTGTGGATAATGACAGTAAACATCCTGCTTTTCCGTTTGACCTGGAAAAAATTCAAAGGCGGTCGATTCAACAGACGATTTGCTATTTATTCCCTGCTTGCACTGGCACTGCCTTTTGCACTGTCCGCTTTGGTCTTACTCTCATCCATCCGCACTGTCGTCCCCCACCAAAACAACAACATCGTCATCGTCCAACCTAATATCGACCCTTACGAAAAATTGTACACCGGCAGCTTCGAAGCTCAATTACAAAAGCTGATCCGGCTCAGCGACTCCGCCATCGACGATAACACGGTATTGGTTGTATGGCCGGAAACAGCCCTCTATAATGAGAGAGGGTTTATAGAAGACTCGCTACGGCAGGATTTTTTCCTGAATCCTCTATGGAGTTTCCTGCATCGTCACCCTAACCTCAATCTGCTGAGCGGACTGGAAAGTATCCGGCTATTCAATCACCGCCATTCGCCTTCGGCCCAGAAAATTCCCAACTCCGACAGGTATTACGAGAGTTACAATGCAGCCGTCCTCTTCGACAGTACGGGCCCAACTGCCTTTTATCATAAATCCAGGCTGGTGCCGGGAGTGGAGACCCTACCTCCTTTTTTACATATTCTCGATTCCTGGTTTGAAAAATTTGGTGGTACGACGGCAGGCTATACGGGACAAGACGACCGATCCGTCCTCAATACGACCAATCACTCTTACCATATCGCCCCGGCCGTATGTTATGAAAGCATCTACGGCGAGTTCATGTCCCGTTATGTCCGCAATGGCGCCAATATCATCGCCGTCATCACCAATGATGGCTGGTGGGGTAATACCCCGGGATACAGCCAGCACGAGAGTTATGCCAGGTTGCGGGCCATAGAAACCCGGCGCTGGGTAATACGCAGCGCCAATACCGGCGTTTCCTGCGTCATCGACCCGGATGGAAATATCATCGAATCCAGCCCCTGGGTTCAGACTGCCGTTATCAAAAAGTATGTGCCTGCAAGAAATGACCTTACCTTCTATGTCCGGTATGGCGATTGCATATCCATACTGGCCCTTATCCTTACCGGCTTACTGCTGGCCTGGACTATCATAACATTCATTAAAACAAGAAATAGTCGTGGATAAAACAATTGCCCGCGGACCAAAAACACTCTTCTATCGCGAAGAAGGAAGTGGTCTGCCAGTCGTGTTGCTCCATGGTTTTGCCGAGGACGGCGCCATCTGGAACAAACAGGTGGAGCAGCTTAAATCCGGCTACCGTTTGCTCATCCCCGATCTGCCCGGCAGCGGCCATTCTTCCTCCCTCACAGATGAGACATCGATGGAAAAGATGGCAGAAGATATCCTTCTATTACTCGACCGGGAAGACATTCAATACTGTGCGCTCATCGGCCACAGCATGGGCGGTTATATCGCACTGGCCTTTGCCGAAAAATACCCCGAAAGGCTAGTAGGCCTGGGACTTTTTCATTCTACAGCCTATGCAGATACCGAAGAAAAGAAAACAGTCCGCCAAAAAAGCATTGAATTTATTCGAAAAAATAGTTCTGCTGCTTTTATCCGCCAATCTATTCCCAACCTTTTCTCGGCTGATACCCGTAACAGTCGTCCTGAGCTGATCAGGGATATGATAGACCGTTACTCCGGCTTTTCGCCAGACGCCCTCGTTTACTATTACGAGGCTATGATCCGCCGGCCCGACCGCACGACTGTCCTGGAGCAATTGAAAAACCCGGTACTTTTTGTCATAGGCGCACATGACCAGGCCGTTCCACCACTACAGGCTTTACAGCAATCCCATATACCGGCCTTATCCCATATTCATGTCCTAACCCACTCCGGGCATGCAGGCATGTTGGAAGAACCAGACGAGGCTAACAGGATTTTGCAATCATTTTTAAATTTCGTTACACACTCATGAACAAGATCATCCTCATCACCGGCGCAACTTCAGGTTTCGGCGAAGCCTGCGCCCGGAAATTTGCAGCAGCAGGTGGTTATGATATCATTATCACCGGCAGGAGAAAAGAAAGACTCGAAGTTTTAAAGCAGGAACTGGAAAACAATTCCCCTAACTCTGAAAGCTCATCCAAAGTATTATCCCTTGTCTTCGATGTACAGGACAACAACGCCGTTCGGTCAGCAATCGACGGACTCCCCGAAAACTGGAAAAAAATCGACTTGCTCATCAACAACGCCGGACTGGCACTGGGAAGAGACTTTTTCGACGAAGCCGATATGGACGACTGGAATACGATGATCGATACCAATGTAAAAGGCCTCCTTTATGTGTCCAGGGCCGTCCTGCCGTTGATGATCCCACAGGGAAAAGGACATATCATCAACCTCGGCTCCGTCGCAGCCAAAGAAATTTACGAAAAAGGAAACGTCTATTGCGCCAGCAAGGCCGCCGTAGATGCCATTTCCCACTCCATGCGGATCGACCTGCTCCGGCACAACATTAAAGTAACCGCCATTCATCCCGGAGCGGCCGAAACGGAGTTTTCCAACGTACGCTTCAAAGGCGATGAAACCCAGGCCAAAAAAATATACGAAGGATACACCCCGTTATACGCCGCAGACGTGGCCGATACTATTTTCTATTGTGCCACACTTCCACCCCATGTTTGCTTAAACGACATAGTCATGACCTGTACAGCCCAGGCGGATGCAATATATTTCCATAAAAAGGCCTGACGGCAACCCGGCTCGCCGGTTACGCCGCACCCGCCTAGGGCGCAAGCGATATCCGTATCTGGATCCCGCCCTTTGTCGTAACGATAGGCGGCGTCGTAGAGATCTTTGGCGTCGTCCGCTGCTGATCGAAGTACAATTTCAAATTAATCCGATTATTCAACACATAGTCTATCGATGGGTCGATGCGTATTACCTTTTGCCCGCCAGTAGGCAGAGAAGCATTCTGGTCCAGGTAACTACTGGAGGTAGCGTCGTCCCTGATGCTGATATCCAACCGGAAAGTGAGGTCATTTTGCGCCTTTTGAGCATTTATACTGCCAGGTGGACCATTGGGCGGCGTTTTTCCGTTGCCCGCAACCTTCCAGCCAAAAGGCAATCCAACCCCGCGTTTGCGAAATCCGCCGCCAATCGTAAATTCAGTCGAACGGCTTTCGCTCAGCTGGAAGTCAATAAGACTTAAGCTTAGCTGACGGCTCCGGCTATATCCCACCTTAGCCTGTACCTGGTTGACAAACTGCATATCCAAATCCAGCAAGGGAGCGAATTGTTCGGAGATGGTGATATTGGGCACCGCATAATAAGGAACAAAATTCCCGCTGATGGTGTCTACAAATCCCGGCGTCCCGTATCCCAGCGGATCGCGGTACCGAAGGTCCGAGTTGAAACTATTCATGCTCAACGTACTCGTATACCCATTGGTGACATTAAAGCTGGTAAATATCTTATTAAACCAGGGCAAACGGCTTAATCCACTATAGCTGATGCGCCAGTTGGGCTTGGGCAGATAACCAGAGAAGGGATTGGAAGTGACGTCACCGCCTTTTTCATTGATCAACGCCACCGTCGTCGGGCTTTTGCCGGTATAGGCAGCGATAAAGGCCGGGATCAGCACATCCTGGGCATAACGACCATAACCTGCGGCATAACCATCGCTACCGACCAATCCCCCGGTATACTTATTGATAGAGCCCAGGCGGGAAGAAATAATGCCCCGATAAGCTTCGAACTTTGCAAAAGTGGCAGATATCTCATTTGGCTTATACGATTCGAATAATGTCTTGTAGGAGATAAAGCTGACGCTGAATGTACCCGCCATATAGGGATTCAGCCGCGCATACCCACTGCCTCCGGCGGTATCCTTATACAGTTCGGAATAGTTTTGCCCAAAGGTCTTATCTATATTGAGCGTTATACGCAGGTCGCGCACCGGCTCCAGAACAGCGGACGCCGATATCTTTTGCGTATAGCTGATAAGGTTCTGATTATTCAAAGTCGTATCCGTAGAGATCAGCCCTTTTTTACCGAGGCGGTTTATAAAATTGGTATCAGGCCTTTGCCCGAATACATAACCCCACCCTGGTTGCAAAGTATGGAAGTCCATGCCGAGTGCACGGGTACTATCCATATATCCGTAGATCATAGAAGAAGAGTTATCTGCGTAGTTAAACGTTATGTGTTTCAGAGAAGTCAACACCCTGGCCAGTCCTTTGGCTATACCCTTCAATTCAGCCGGCGCATTTTGTTGTTTGTTCCGGGCCGTATCCTGGCCGGGTCTGCCGGGAACAGGCGGCCTCTGCTGCTGGTTGGAGCTCTGATCAAGACGACGCAACAACCCCCATTTGCTATAGAGACGGGTAAAGTCGAGGTCGGCCAGCAATGTACGCTGCTGTGAATTCTGCAGACTGTTGCCCTGTGTGATCGCCAACTGGGAAGCTCCCGTCCACGTATAGGACGCAGAATAACCCGCCCTTACCGTTGTCCAGTCCAGGAAGGGTATCTTACTGGTCGGAAGGGTATACGTAACATTGGCATTCTGCGTGTACAAAACAGTACGCCCGCCTTTCCAAAACCGGTTCCACATCTGTTTTTGACCCGCCCTGCTCAGCCTGCCACTATCCTCGTCTACCCAGGCCCTGTTAGTCGCCGTATAGTCCAGCGAGAGCGAACGGGTAAAGTCCCACCGCAGTGTGTACATCCGGTCGAAGGTGAAGAACTTATTGAAGGTCTCCGGCAGAATGTTCTGCGGACCGCCGATATTGCGCGAACGATAAGCCCCGAACTGGCGGATGACATTAGCCTGGAAACCCAGGACGGTCGGCATGGGATTAAAGTTGAAATCCCTGATAAGACCAAGCCAGGCCGACCTGGATTTAATCTTTTTCCGGAAGGGTTCAATAAATTTGGCCGTACGGTTATAGGTATACGCAAATGTACCCTTATGAACGATCAGCTCATCTTCCACGGCCAACGGACTATGATGCTCCTGTCTGCTGTAGGAATAGCTGACATTCACATTCTCGATACTCCATAGCTTTAATTTTTTATTGGAAGTATTATTCTTATGGACATTGGTGAAGTTGAGGGTCTCTATAGTTGTCTGGTCAATAGCCTGTTGCCGGATAGAATCCTTCTGGGAAGCAGGTGCGCCATTAATTTTGTCCTTCAGTTTAATATCCAGGTCGAAGGGGTCATACTGTGGGGTGCTGGTGGTCTTGGTCAGGCCTGCATAGACAGGAATGGATATACCGGCTTTTTTGGGCAGGAGTTTGCCCAGCTCAAGATTGGTTGCTACATCAATTTGTGAGTTGTTGTCCAACGATCGCTCGTTGGTGTTTTGGTCGATGGTCCCGAATCCGGCTGTCCGGTTGCTTCCCGACATCGTCAGCGTACCCAGGTCAGCCAGCTTGAGGTCCACTTTTCCCACAGCAGCCCATCCCCCCTGCGTACTGATATCGGTCAATCGCAATTCGTTGAACCATACTTCTGTACAAGCATTGGCCAGCTGCACGTTTTGTACCCCTAAGAAAAGAGCCTGTATGGCCCCCAGGTTGGGATTACCCAAAATGGCATACGAACGGCCAGTAGCGTCCGTCTCCCTATAATAGGAGTTACTCACCCCCTTGTTATTCCGGTTGACCTTTAGCGTTATTAGCCGCTGCAGGCTCAGGCTCAGATTATTGGCGGCGGGCCAGATAGCGTCGGCAGTCGCAGCCCCCCACGCCGTTCTCTTCAGGGGTATCTTTATCTCATAATAATTGCTGGAAAAGTCACTCCCCAAACGGATAACAGCAGAAAGATCATTGTCATTGATCCCGTTTTGATTGCCGGTAGCTTCCGCATGGATAAACATATCCATAGTGCCGTAGCGGCGAAGGTCAAGTGAGGTAACCTTGTAAACGCCGCGTACATCCTTCTGCACCAGGTTACAAATTTGCAGGCTCATCGCCTGCTCATTCAACAGCAGGTTGACGTTGTTGTTGCTCAGCTCCTGCTGCCTCACCACACCGGGAGGAGTAACATAAGGGATCGGCGACCGGGAACTATTTTGTTCAATATTGACGGCCGTGACATTAAAGGTCGTATTATTCGGCGGCAGTACGGTATAATTACCCGTCGTATCGATGATATAGTTGAAATTCCTCCAGTTGTTACGCACCAGCTCTAATTTCGCAAAACGTAACACGACCGAATCGGTAAACCCGGTCAAATACATCCGGATAAACTGAATGGATTTGAAATCAGGAATATTACCCACCTTTTGGTAGTATTCGGAGATGGGTATCCGCATCTGGTACCAGGTCTGCTTCACGCCTCCACTGGGTGAAAAGGTCATCGAATCCGTAATAAAGCCGGACCCAAAGCCATTCGGTAACAGGTTTACCTTATACTCGAAATACTCTTCCAGGGTATTCATCGTATTGTCCTTGTTCAGGTCTTCCTGGTCCGGATATAAGGTATAGGCGGAGATCGTCGTCGAACCCGTCGTGGCTATCGGGGAATTCCCATCAGGGTTGTTGACATTCTTATAGCGTCCAAGAATACCCGTTTGAGAGGCGTCGTAACGGGAGTCGCGATAGTTGATAAAGTTGTCACTGGAAGGGTCAGTCGCTGCATTCTGATAGATGGCGGATCCGGTCCCGTAGGTGGCGGCCAGCGTATTCAGATAGCGTTGAAATTTCCTCCTTTCAGAATTATCATTCATACCATCGAGTCCTATGTCCTGGAAGGGCCGGTCAGCAGCATCATTGCTAAACGCGGTAGTCACCTGTATCGGATTGGCCGGCACCCTGCCCCAGACAGAACTGCTGTCTATCGAGGCATTGATATTGGGCGTATTCAGACCGTTTTCAAACTGCTTCTTTCCATCCCGGAGAATGTCTTCCGAAACGCTGCCCAGGTCGATGTACATTTGCCCACCTGTGGTATTACCTACATTGTTAGCCGTTTTTGCAAAGGGGCTCAATATCCAGAACTGCAACACTTCGATGTTATTCGTCTCGAAATCGGTCTGGTCTATCGCCCGCATAATACCACCCCAGCGTTTTTGCGGATTCAGCAACTTGCCGGTGCCATCCACACTACCGGACCGGGCATCAAAGTTATAGGGGCCCCTTTCGGTAGGGTAATACGCCATGTCAAACGTGATCAGCTGCGCCTGCCCGGTCGTTACGGTCTGCTGTGGAAAAAGCTGCTGGGTTTGGATCGGGCCAATACGGGGATCCAGCAAGGTATTTTCATACCGGTCCGGATTATTGGTGCTGCTCCTGTCCTGCAAGGTAGGTTCGATATTGTACCAGGCGAATTTAGCACGGTTGAACCCATAATCGAGAGAGTCATTGAGACTGGCTTCGGGAAATAAGGGCGGGAATTGTCCATTGGTACCCTGAGGAGCAGAAGCTAGCGTCCAGCTCGTCAACGGGAAACGCAGATCGATGGAACTGGTCGATCCTTCAAAGTCGTCAATATATACGGCGCCGCTGGTGCCACTGCCTATCTGCGGCGGATGTCCCGGTTTAAGAATGGCCCCTTCCCCATAAGCATTGATAGTACTCATCTCCTTCGTAGTATAAAAAGGAAGCTTATTCAACAGCCGGGTCAGCTGGGGCAGCTGCCCCCGATAATTGACATCCGCTCCATACATCGTATTGCGGATGGGATCACTACCATAGTCTGTTTTGCTGAAAAAAGGCCGCTCGTTCAATCTTTCAAACGTTGCACCTATATTCAGCGACTCAGTAGCCGTCGATTTGGCTAAGTAATCAAGGCGCACCCCCAAAAAACTCCGTTGCTGTAATCCGAAGCTGGCATTATTTTCAAAGGAGACGTTGACCGGGGTACCCGAATTGATAATGGCCTGGTTGATGATCTGTACCTGCCCCAGGTTATAGTCAACCACATAGTCTACATTCTCTTTCAGGGTCTGACCACCGGCTGTCACCACAACGGAACCGGGGGGCACATTATAAGCATTCAGGGAAAGGTTGGAAGTAGACTGTCCTTTGGCCGTCCCGCTCAGCACATACCGGTCGACATTGGCATATGTTTGTGCGACAGCCTTAATGGTATCGTATAGCGCATAGAAGACATACTTAGTCTTTAAAGATTGCGGAGCCCCTGCAAAAGCTATCGTATCAAGGTCACGACCGAAGGGCTCCAATAAAGGAAAAATGATCCGGCCCTGGTTGGAAAGGACCGTGTAGCCTTCCAGATAGTCAAAAATTCCATCCGGTTGCGGATCGTTGTGCGCATTCAGTCGATCTAAATTGAGTACCGTAAGCAAGGGTATCGTTGCTTTCGGACCCTCGGGCAAATACCTTTTAGTCCCCTTGCTGGGCTCATCATAAGAAATATTAAACTGAAACCCCGCCTGTTGAATATTGGAGAGATAACTGCCGCCTGGGGTCTTCAGGGAATAGACGTTTTTCATCATCAGCTTCCATAAAGGCAAGTTGGTACGTTGCGAAGTAGCTTTCAACAATTTGAGATACAATACTTTAGAAGACCCAGCCCCTATCCCGGCCGTAGTGTCCGGCGGCACGTCCGAAGCAAACTCCCCCACCTGGTAGATCGTACCATTATAACTATACTGATAAGCGACCGCCAGGACATCATTGGATTGCAGGGTCTGGTTGACCGACAGGAACCCCACCTGGGGGTTAAAGTAATAATCGGAAGCGTTTAATTTCCGGGCGTATACTATTTCAAAATCCTGTACCTGGCTCAATCCCAATGAATTGAGTTTATTAGCCGCCTGGGATGGGCTGCGGCTGGACTTGTCCCCGACAATGGAATTGTATTCCGTGTTGGCGTTGTTAAACGGATAAGGCAGATTGGTATTTGGGCGAATCCGGTTATTATACGGAGCGACTTCCCCCAGGTCCATCAACCCCACGATCTGGCGGGAGCCCGTGTCGATACCATTACGGTTAGTAACCCAGACTTCCATACGCAAAATTTGTACTTGCGAAGTGACGATGGGAAGCCTGGACATCGCCTTATTGTAATTGTTGCGGAAATACTGCGCCAGCAGGAAGTGCCGGTTTTCCTCGTAGTCATCCGCCTTGAAGGAATAAGAGGTAACGGCAGCTCCACCCTGGGAAGATATATTTTGTTTCTGCGAACGCTGGTTGGCCAAAACAGCCGTAACGGATAATTTGCCAAACTGTAATTTGGTCTTTATGCCGAAAAGAGACTGGGCCCCCGTCATCAGGGTACTGGGAGTAGTAAAAGATACATTTCCAGCTTCGATCTTTTTGATGATCTCATCGGGACCGCCTGTATAGTCCAGTTTTAGCTGATTCTCCAGGTCGAGATTAGCCAATGTATTATAGGAAATAGGGAGCTTCAGCTTGTCCCCGATGTTACCTACCACGTTGAGGTTGGCATTCATGTTAAAATCAAATCCGCCTGTTCGTCTCGCACTTTCCGGCAGAGTGGGATTTTGGATATTCTGGCCCTGATATCCCGCTGTAATATCCACATTACCCTGAGGCCGGATGTCTATTTTTCCATTTCCGAAAATGCGATTGAACAAATTATCACTGACGGAAAGCTTAGGCCGCAACAGCTTCCGGTTGAGGGCATCCAATGCATCGGCACGCTGCCGCCAATAATCGTCCTGCGAACTCTTACTCTGCATTTGCATCAATTCGTCAAATGTGAGATAGGTCGGCTTTCTATAATATTGATTACCAACCTTTTCAAGAATGTAGTATTGTTTGGTAACCGGATCATACTCTATCGAATCGTGAATATTGACGGGGTCCTTAAGATCGAAGGGATTTCGGTTGGGATTAGTAAGACGGTCACCCCGGCGGTCATACAGCGGAAACCGAAGGGTATCCTTACGGAATGTATCGATTATCCTGCGGGAGGTATCGGTGGGCCTCCGGGAGGTGTCATTCAACTTCCGGATAGAGTCACCCAGCCGCCGAATAGAATCGGCCGCCCTTCTCAAGCGGTACATATCCGGAGATAGCCCTACGGTATCCGTCCGGTGTTTTGTCGTATCAACCTGCGCTGATGCGGTTGTAGCAAAAACACCTGATGCGGCGGTTAATATTACCGTTGCCAGGAATAAATGAAACAAATAGCGGGTCAAACTTTCCTCAAGAATTAGTTAAGTATAGTTCCACCGATAGGCTACAAGATTTTTAAAGCTTTCTTAATAAGATCCTCGACTTTATCGGTGCCTGCCACCTCATGGATTACTTTTTTGATAGCGTTTTCTGCGGCGGGCCTGGCGATGCCAAGTGTAATCAGGGCATTTAACGCGTCCTGTTCCAGCGTATTGCTTGTCAAAGATGAAATATTTGTGGTATCTCCTTTTCCCTTGCCTACCTTGTCTCTTAACTCGAGAATGATCCGCTCGGCGGATTTTTTACCAATGCCTTTGATGCTTTCCAATAACCCGGCATTTCCCTGAAGGATAGCCCGGCTGATTTCCTCGGGTTTCATGGAGGATAACATCATCCGGGCCGTGGATGCCCCTACTCCGGATACGCTGATAAGCAGGATAAAGAGGTCCTTTTCAGTCTTGTCGAAAAAGCCATACAGAATATGGGCATCTTCTCGAATATGCAGGTAGGTGAGTAACAGCCCTTTGTCCAAACTTTCAATATGCGAATAGGTATTGAGGCTGATCTGCAGCTCATACCCTACCCCACTTGCTTCCATATGGACAAGAGCAGGGCTTTTGTAGGCGAATGTACCACGTAAAAAAGCGATCATGGCCACGAAAATAGGTTAAATTGGACAAATTGGGCTCCCCGCCGGTTTAGGGTCATTTCAATATTTTTCCCCACCTTTGCAAAAAACTTTTCTTAACCAGATTGGAATTTAATAATGAGCAAGAAAATGACCGCCGCTATCACTGCGATAGGAGGATATGTACCCGAAGACCGTCTAACCAATGCCGACCTTGAGAAACTAGTTGATACCAATGATGAATGGATACGCACCCGGACAGGAATTGAAGAAAGAAGGATATTGAAAGGCGCAGGAAAAGCTACCTCAGACCTTTGTGTCCCCGTTGTCGAAGAAATTTGCCGCAAAAGGGGAATTAGCCCAGAAGAGATTGATTGTCTGATTGTTGCCACTGTAACCCCGGACATGTTGTTCCCTTCCACCGCCAATATTGTCTGCGATAAGATAGGAGCAAAAAATGCCTGGGGATTTGATATGAGCGCAGCTTGTTCCGGATTTGTATATGCACTTACCTCGGGTGCAATGTATATTGAAAGTGGCCGGTTCAAAAAAGTGATAGTAATAGGCGGCGACAAAATGAGCAGTATTGTAGACTACAGCGACCGTACAACCTGTATCATTTTTGGGGATGGCGCCGGCGGAGTATTGCTCGAGCCCAATTACGAAGGTTATGGAGTGCTGGACAGCATTCTGAAAAGCGATGGCGGTGGCCGGACACATCTACATATGAAAGCAGGCGGATCGCTGCGGCCTTCCAGTTATGAAACGGTTGCCGCTAAAGAGCATTTCATCTACCAGGAAGGACAGGCTGTTTTTAAATTTGCCGTCAAGGGAATGGCTGATGTCAGCGCCGAACTGATGGAACGCAATCATCTTACTTCCGATGATATCAGCTGGCTGGTCCCACACCAGGCCAACAAACGCATCATCGATGCCACAGCTCACCGCATGGGTCTGGCGGAAGAAAAGGTCATGATCAATATCCAGCGTTATGGCAATACAACTGCCGGAACCATTCCCCTCTGCCTGTGGGATTGGGAAAACAAACTAAAAAAAGGCGACAACCTTGTGCTCGCGGCCTTTGGCGGTGGATTCACCTGGGGAGCTACCTGGGTCAAATGGGGACATTAAAATTATGGAAAACATAATCGTCAGAAGAGCAGCCCGGGAGGATTGCCCGCGTTTATTAGAGTTAATACACGAACTGGCAGCATACGAAAAGGCCCCCGAAGAGGTTACCGTCACCCTCGAACACTTTACAGAAAGCGGCTTTGGCCCTCATCCTGTCTGGTGGGCTTTTGTCGTCACTGTCGACGGAAAGGTGGAAGGCTTTGCATTATACTATATCCGGTATAGTACCTGGAAGGGGCAACGCCTATACCTGGAAGACCTTATCGTCACAGAAAAAATGCGGGGGAGAGGACTAGGCAAAATATTATTCGACCGCCTGCTGGAAGAAGTAAAGGAAATGAAATTTCAGGGAATGGTGTGGCAGGTGCTGGATTGGAACGAACCAGCCATTAATTTTTATAAAAAATATAAAGCCAGCTTTGACCCAGGTTGGATCAATTGCTCGGTATCCTGATACACTAATTGACCCCATCCACCTGCGCCCGCTTGTCAATTTTCTGGATCAGCCCCTGTAATACTTTTCCGGGGCCAATTTCCGTAAAATGAGAGGCCCCATCCGTTATCATAGATTGAACAGATTGAGTCCATCTGACCGCGCCTGTCAACTGATCAATCAGGTTCTTTTTGATCTCATCTTTTGCCACAACAGCCTTTGCTACAACATTCTGATAAACCGGGCAGGTAGGATTATAAAACGTAGTTTTTTCTATCGCGCCTTTTAACTCATCCTGTGCGGATGCCATAAAAGGCGAATGGAAAGCCCCGCCAACCGGTAAAACAAGGGCGCGTTTGGCGCCGGCTGCTTTCATCCGTTCGCAAGCTATCTCAATCCCTTTAACCGAACCACTTATCACCAATTGTCCGGGACAATTGTAGTTGGCAGGAACAACCACTTCGCCCGTTTCCCCCTGTACCGCTGCACAAATTTCTTCTACCTTGTCATCTTCCAACCCTAATATGGCAGCCATGGCAGAAGGCTGTTTTTCACAGGCCCGCTGCATGGCAGTAGACCGCGCGGCAACCAACTGAAGCCCGTCTTCAAAACTCAATACCCCATTAGCCACCAGCGCGGAAAATTCACCCAGCGAATGGCCTGCTACCATATCAGGTTTGTTATTTTCTATTCCTTTGAAAACTATCACAGAATGAAGGAAAATAGCGGGTTGGGTAACCTTTGTCTGACGAAGATCCTCTTCCGTACCGGAAAACATAATATCCGAAATACGAAATCCTATTATCTCATTGGCCTGTTCAAATAACTTCTTTGCAAAGGCGCTATTCTCATAAAGATTTTTCCCCATGCCGGCGAACTGAGACCCCTGTCCCGGGAAGACATACCCATGCTTCATACTGTCCTGGTTTAGAAAACAAATATGCCACAAAGACCCCATTCAAAAAAGAAAATCTTTCCAGGAAAAGATATATGTAGCCAATCGAAAAAACTGTCTTTAATGGAGATTCGAAGATATCAGCTTGGTAAACTCACTTCGTGTCTCATTCTTTTCAAATTCGCCCCAGAAGGCAGATGTAGTTGTAACTGAGTTTTGCTTCTGTACGCCCCGCATCATCATGCATAAATGAGAGGCTTCGATGACGACGGCTACCCCCAGCGGATTAAGTGTTTCCTTTATGGCATGTAATATCTGCGTCGTCAATCTTTCCTGCACCTGCAGGCGCCTGGCGTATACATCGACCACCCTGGCAACCTTGCTCAGGCCCGTGATCCAGCCATTGGGAATATAGGCAACATGCGCCTTACCAAAGAAAGGCAGCATATGATGCTCGCACAAACTATATAATTCGATGTCCTTTACCAGGATCATTTCGCTTACGTCTTCGTGAAATTTGGCAGAGTTTAAAATGGCATGGGCATCCTGCTCGTATCCTTGAGTCATGAACTGCATGGCCTTCGCCACGCGTTCGGGTGTCTTTAACAACCCTTCCCGGGAAGCATCTTCGCCAAGCAGGTTCAAAGACTGGCGGTAATTTTGTGTCAAAGCCGAGGTGATCTTTTCGTCGTATTGTTCAATCTTCGTATAAGCCATATGTCTGCTGTTTGTATAGTTATTCTGCCGGATATTCAACAAAATTCCTTTCTGTTTCATATAATCTCACCTGTAATTCCAGTTTGGAGTCAATACGCGCCCGAAGCAGATCATAGATTACCACGACAATATGTTCTGCGGTAGGATTGAGGTCCTTGAAATAAACAGTATCCAGGTTAAGGTTGCGATGATCGAATTTCTCCAGCACCTCTTCTGCCGTAATGCGTGACAACAATTTCATATCCATTACATACCCCGTTTCCGGATCAGGCACCCCCGTCACTTTAACGATCAATTCATAATTGTGCCCATGATAATGCGGATTGCTGCATTTACCAAACACCTCTGCATTTTTCTCGTCGTCCCAGGCAGGATTGAAAATGCGATGTGCCGCATTAAAATGCTCCTTCCGGAAAACCGCTACTCTTTTTTCACGCACGCTCATAGTTGTCTTTTTTAAATATTCGCCTGAAGCCCACCCGCCCGGAAAAGACATCGGCGGAAAAGACGTCAATGCTCAACCAAAATATTCAACATAAATCCTGGGTGTCTCATACAGCTTGATACAATGCAATTGGATCTCTGACGGTAAATGAGGTATCAATTGCTGCCAGATGCCAATGGCCAAATTCTCGGTCGAACACATTTTCCCTTTGAGAAAATCAACTTCCAAATTCAGATTCCGGTGATCCACTTTTTCAATCACCTGGTCTTGGATGATCTCGCTCAGTTTTTTTGCATCGAATAAAAAACCGGTATCCGGATCCGGATCGCCTTTTATGGTTACGTATAGTTCGTAGTTATGCCCATGCCAGTTCTCGTTGGCACATTTACCAAAAACTTCCTCATTTTTTTCTTTGCTCCAGCCTGGATTATAGAGTTTATGAGCCGCATTAAAATGTTCCAGGCGTGTCAGATACACCATAACCCCTTCGTTTAAAATTCCCGCAAAGTTAAATGATTCCGGATATTTGCAATATGCATATTCTGCTGGCAGCCGCCACAACATTTGAAATTCAGCCTACTATTGATTATCTGGCCAAAAGAGCGGGGGTACCTCCCCTTATCACCGGCGTCGGAAGCCTCCCGACAACCTGGTCTCTCATGCGACAGTTTGACAGGAAACGGCCGGATCTTATTATTCAAGCCGGTATTGCAGGCTGTTTTACCGGCAGAAAACCCGGCGATACAGTAGTTGTCCGGGAGGAGTTGCTGGCCGACCTGGGCGTGTGGGAAGAACAACGCTTCAAAACCCTTTTTGACCTGAAACTCGCCAACAGCGAAGCACCCCCCTTTTCCGGCGGCAAACTGGTCAACCCCTATCAACGATTATTGGCCCTGACTTCCCTGGACCCTGTCACTGCCATTACCGTCAACGAAATAACCACCGACCCGGTCCGGATAGCCTGGTATCAACAAAATACAGCCGCCGTTGTTGAAAGCATGGAAGGTGGCGGACTGCACTATGTATGCCTGCAGGAAAAAATACCCTTTATCCAGTTGAGAGCCATATCCAACGACATCGGAGTAAGAGACAAAGCCAAATGGGATATCCGGTCGGCCATTTTTAACCTGAATGAGCAACTTATTTCTCTGCTGGCAAAGCTCGATAATGCAGAAGACGCTATTTTAGAACTATAACCAAATTCAATCATGCGATTTACCCTGGGATTCAGCCCTTGCCCAAATGACACTTTTATTTTCGATGCCCTGGTCAACAAAAAGATTGACACGGAAGGGCTTGATTTTGAAGTTTTCCTGGAAGACGTACAGACACTTAACCAGTGGGCCATGCAGGGTAAACTGGACATTTCAAAAATAAGTTACGGCGTACTACCGCTGGTATTACACCAATACCGGTTGCTGGAGGCAGGAGGCGCGCTGGGGAAAGGCGTAGGGCCCTTGCTTATTTCCAGGCAGCCCCGACCGCGGAAGGCTGTTAACACCAGTACTATCGCTATTCCTGGTCAGCAGACTACAGCGCATCTTTTATTCTCCCTGGCCTTCCCGGAAGCTACCCAAAAAGAATTTATGATCTTTTCTGATATTGAAGACGCCATCCTTTCAGGAAAAGTTGACTGTGGAGTGATCATTCATGAAAACCGGTTTACCTATCAACAAAAGGGGCTAACCAAATTGATGGACCTGGGAGAATTCTGGGAAAAGGAGACCGGGGCGCCCATTCCACTGGGAGGGATCGTCTTCCGGGAAGACCTGGATTCCGCTTTGTCAAAAAAGGTGAACGAACTCATCCGAAAAAGTCTGGAATATGCTTTCAGCCACTATCCTACCCTTTCGGATTATGTAAAAGCGCATGCCCGGGAAATGGATGAAAGCGTGATGCGCCAGCATATCGATCTTTATGTCAATAACTACTCTCTTTCCCTGGGAGAAGACGGAGAAAAAGCCATTCAAACCCTACTCGCAACATGTAGCAGGATGTTTGCCCGGGAGCAAACGGCTACCCCTTTGGAGATAGTTCACTAAATAAAGGCAAATAGCAACATAATTGAATCTTTTTTTTAGTCTTTACAGCCTTTTTATAAGCTGTTCATAAACAGTGACAGACAGGTGAATGGAGTAAAGCCTTCCTTGCAGGGATCGGACCCCGCTGATCCCTTTGAGCGCGTTGGTCAGAAATATTTCATCAGCTGCCAGAAGGTCTTCGGGATACACCGGTTGCTGGTGAACAATATAACCTGCCTGGGGCAAGGCTTTCAGCAAATGACGTCGCATAACACCGTCCACCCCGCCTTCTGATAAAGGCGGAGTATAAAACTCCCCCTGACGAATGTAAAACAGGTTGGCGATAGTGGAGTCAGCCAGCCGGTTCTGGCTATTCAGGACCAGACAATCATCCAACCCCTCTTTTTTAGCATAATGTGCAGCTAATATATACAGAAGATAATTATTGGATTTCAGGTTGGACAACGCATCACAGGCTTTCCGGCCATCAGGGAAAATACCGATAGTTAATCCGCTCTCATCCCTACTCAGGACTGCGCTCTCATCCCCGCTCCGGACAACGGGTAAGGGCCAGGATTGAATAATATAGTTGGGGAAACGGTCTATTGACGCCAAAAAGGAGCTTTCACCCCGAAAAACGACCAGGCGCACACGTGCGGGACTTGCGGTAGAAAGCGTATTAACTTCATAAAGTTCCAGAACCTCCTTTGTCAGTTTTTCTACAAAAAAAGGCGGGATATCGAAGTCCAGGAGGCGCATTCCCGACAACAGCCGGTCAAAATGATATTCTCCCAGGCGGATACGGCCCTTTTGTACAAACATCGTCTCAAAAAGCCCATCTCCGTAACGAAACCCTCGGTTATCGGCCGTCAACACAGGCTGGCCGGCAGGGTATAAAATTCCGTTGTAATTACTGCTGCTCGATGATGCCATTTTTCACCGCGTACATGACCAGGCCGGCCATTGATTTAGCGCCGGTCTTCGTCTTTAGTTTGTCCCTGATCGCCTCTACAGTGCGGGGGCTGATATCGACGATATCGGCAATTTCCTTCGTTGTTTTTTCTTCGCACATCAATTTCAGTACAGTCAATTCCTTTTCAGTGAGATTGACGTCCTGGGGAGTACCGATTTCTGGTCTTTTCGTACGCAAACCCGTCAACAAGGCTTTGTTAGTCAATTCATTAAAGAAAAATTCCTGTTCGTAACAGGTCTTGATCGCCTGGTAAATGGTTTCTGAATCAGAGTTTTTGGTCAGATAAGAATTAGCACCGATCTCCATCAGTTTGGATATCATGGAGTGGTCGTTGTGCATTGAAAGTATAATGACTTTAACGTGGGGATGGACTTTACGTATCTCCGGAAGGGTCTGAATGCCATCCATGATAGGCATTTGTATATCCAAAAGGATAACATCAGGCTCAACGTGTTTGAGTAGATTTAGCAATTGCATGCCGTTATCTGCTTCCGCTATAAGTTCAACATCTTTTTTAACGGCAAGTGCTGTTTTAACTCCGGCCCGGAAAAGAGCGTGATCATCTGCAATAGCAACTTTTATCGCCTGGTTGAGCTCTGGTCTTTTCATACGATTTTAGTGTTTTACAAAACGGGCAGTTGGAAACCTGCCGGAAATTCTTACAAATTGAAGCAAAAATTGCAACACTTACTATAGGAAAAATACGCAAGAAGTTCATTTCGGAATATACGTTCTATACGAAGATAAGCAGTTTTTTTCCGATTATTAAGAGGAATTTATACGTTGAAAAAATAGTTATTTTACGAAAAGACCAGTAAAACCCGAAATGCTAAAATTAAGCAAAGATGCTCTTGTCCACAAGTTTATCCACAGCTATTTTTGCTACAAGTTGATTGACGAGGATTAGCAACCTCAGACCATCCAATGTCCTAGAGACCGTCCAGAACGTAATTTCAATATTCTATGAAGCCCACGCAAAATCCAATGTCAATCAACTTCTTTTAGATTATCAGTTCAGTATCCTATAAAGTTTCAGTATCCTTTTTAACTCCGGTTCCGGGTCCCATGAAAAGCCAACTCCAGGTTCCTGTGAAAAACAAGTTTTTCCAATGTCCAGGCTAAACTGACCGGCCTACGGTGCGTCAAAAACTCTGGCTGATTTTCCTACTCTGGTTTGTAAATTTTTTTGCCTGCTTTCCCTGCGTCAATTGCATCAAAACGCATAAAGCAGGCAATTTTTATTTGAGGAGATGAGAGAGCTTAGTCGATGATCTTATTGCGCATGGCATACATGATGAGTCCGGCAATTGTTTTAGCGCCTATCTTCGTTTTCATATTTTGCCGGATGGTCTCTATTGTACGGGTAGAAAGAAATACTTCTTTGGAGATTTCTTCTGTGGTTTTGTCTTCTGCCAGGAGCTTTAAAATCCGGATCTCTTTTTCGGAGAACTTGATGGGGCTTGGATAAAACTGACGAACCTGGCGCTTGGTCTGCAGTTTGGATAGGACAGCTTTGTTTACGAGATCGTTGAAATAAAAGTCATCATTCATACAGGTAAGGATAGCCTGATATATCTCATCCGGGTCTGTTGTTTTAGTGAGATAGGCGTTAGCGCCCATTTCCATCATTTTGGAGATCATTTCCTGGTCATCGTACATGGTAAGGACGATGATCTTTACATCTTCATATTCTTTTCGCAACAAGCCTATTGCATTAATGCCATCCACCTCTGGCATCCGGATATCCATCAGCAATACATCCGGTCGCTTGATCTGCATCTTGTGGACCAGATCCTTTCCATCTTCGGCCTCCCATAGAATTCTAAGATATTCCTTATTCTTCAGAGCCATTTTAATACCGTCACGGAAAATCTTATGATCATCAGCGATCGATACTTTGATTACTAATTCAGCAGTCATACCGGCAGGTTTGTAGAATTAATAGGTATAGGTCTTAATTTTTCGTTTAATAATTAGCTGTTCTTAGCCATTCCCGGTTGCTTTCAACCGGGAATTCACAGGTGCACGGAGAAGTACCAATTTTATACTTAGAATTTTTACGACTCGAAAAGTAATTTCCGTATTTCACAAAATGGGCAATTCTGCTCTTGTATGGCGATGAACTACCTTCTATTTTTGTATTGGAAGTTGATTGATGTGGTCATAACCACAAACCATCCAATGTCCCGTTTACCGTCCAGTAAAAAATTTCAATATCCTGAAAACCGACCGGTTAAATCCAATATCAATCAACTTCTCTTCTCCTTGAACCGGCAACACTCCTTAAGAGGTAATGAATTTACCTTTAATTTCCGGTTGTATAGACCCATATAAACGAAAAAACAGTAATTTAATTACCCACTCGTCCCCCTGGTTTCACTCTTTTCTGGTTATCCACAAAAAATCTCAATCGTGAATATTTTCGGCTTGGTATTTCCACTTGGGCATTTTACGATTTTTGCGATAGTAAAAATACTAAGTTTCATACGTGAAACTACTCTATTTTAGACTCGTAAACCTCCTAGTAAAAACCCGTAAAATGCAATACGGGCTTGAATTTCAGGCAATTTAAAGCATTTTAACATAAATTTTGGCCGTTGCTCAGTTTTTTTTTTAGGGGTTATTTAGCCTTACAAACTAACATTTTACAAACCTCTAAAAACTTACTTTATGCAAAAGGAGTTAACTGTCAAGAAGGATTATAGCAAGGTTGGGGAAGAGATCAGCCACGAAACCGCTGCAGAATTCATTATGTCCTACGATAAGGCATACCCTACCGATTTGAAATGGTTTTGCATGGGCAAAGACATCCTGACTCAGATTCTGAACCAGCCTGGTTGTGCAGGTATCCGTTTTTATAACGGGATCAACGAAAAAGGACAAAAAACCCTGGTATACGTTGGTATTGATGCTGAAGGTAAAGATATCATCAAACGGACCATTGTACAAGCCGATGGAGAGATCGCTACTGTCAATGGCCTGACGGCAGACCGCAATCCTGGTGGATTTGATCTTTACGAGTGGATCTTCGGTAAATAAATGCTTGGATTATAAGCCAGTGCCTTTTATATTTGATAAAATTTAAAGGCATTGCTTCCAGTAATAAGCAGGTTCTCAGCAGTATTACCCATTATCTTCTTCTTAGTATTCCTGAAAAGGAACAATAAAGGAGGGTTATGGGTAATTTTTGTTTACAGCATTATCTCATTTATCACAGACTCCGCCTACACCCGCCTGACCGCCCAAATACCTTATTTCTACATTTATAGTATTTTTTCGATCATCGAATACACCCTTTTTGCCCTCTTCTTGTTTCTTTCCTTGCAGCAAAAAAACTTTAAGCTCATCCTGCAGATAGGCTCCCTGATCTTCTATATCCTGGCTATTTCAAATATTTTTAACCACCGGCAAACGGACAGCTTCGATTCCCCCTCCGCCTCCCTGGAATCGATTCTGATCATCGTTTACAGCATATTTTTTCTGTTCGAGCAGATCAAGGACCCCTCTATTTTTTACGTCTATAACCTCAAGAAATTCTGGATCACTATTGCCTTTCTGATCTATTTTTCTTCCACTCTTTTCCTCTTTCTCTATGCCACAACTTTTGTCAAGCCGGAAGAAAGCACTTATTGGATAATTAATAATATTTTTGATATTATAAAAAATTTACTTTTCATTGTCTCGTTTACAATGAAGGATAAGAAACAACAATATTCTCCGGAAAATCTATACAATGATATGTAAAAAGTTGCTATACATCATAACCCCTAACTTAACCGTTCTGATACCTATCCATGATACTTTTACAAGTCGCTAGCCCTGGTAGTAGTGTTTCCCTGGTGCTGTTTTTCGGCACTATTGGTATGTTAGCGCTTACTATAGGGCTAATCGTTTTCATTATCTTTCACCAGCGTAAGGTCATCCGGTATCAGCTACGGTTACAACGCATGGAGCAGGACCAGCAGAAACTGCTCTTAAACGCCTCTATCCGGTTACAAGAGGAAGAGCGTCAACGTATTGCCGCCGACTTGCACGATGATGCCGGCCCCCTGTTGGCTACTGCCCGGTTATACCTGAATGAAAACCTGGTCAACCTCGATAAAACCACCCAGCTGCAAAGTATCTACAACGCCAAGCAGATCATCGACGATACCATCCAATTGATCCGTAATATATCCCACAGCCTGATGCCGCCGACCCTCAAAAACTTTGGACTGGAATCGGCTGTAAATGACCTTTTCCAAAAGATCAGCGGTTCTGGCAGTATGAATGCCAGTTCACGCTTTCATGACTACCGGGAAAGGCTGCAGGCAGAAAATGAGCTGATTATCTTCCGGGTCATTCAGGAACTGGTGAATAATATCCTAAAACACAGTAATGCCAGCTTTATTCACCTGACCCAGAATACCAGCGGTAATAAGTTCTTTATACGGCTGCATCATGACGGCAGAGGGATCACCCAAAATGATTTTAATAAGCTGAATAAAAGCAATGTAGGCCTTGGATTGAAGAATATCCAAAGCCGGCTTAAGGTGTTGCATGGCAAAATATTCTTCGAGAAGGATATGTCCCAAACCTATTATAAAGTAACGATCGAACTGGTTAAGGAAGAAGAAGATAAGCTACAGGAACAGGAATAGAATTTATATGTATCTTTAGGTGTACATGCCCCTGGCCTAAGCCCAATGTAATATACTGAGTGTGACCTGCATACGTCCATCAAACCTCAGACACGCTCAACCAACTATACAATAGCCTATGGGAGTAATTAAAGTTGCAATTGCCGATGACCACAAGATATTCCGTAAAGGAGTTATATTATCCCTACGCCCCTACAGCGCCATAAAATTCGTTCAGGAAGCAGAAAATGGGCAGGAATTACTCGACGGCCTGGCCGCTTCTGAACCGGATGTCGTGCTGATGGACTTGCGAATGCCTCAAAAAGATGGTATCGAGACCACCAAGATCATTGCCAAACAATACCCTTCTATCCACATTATAGCGTTGACAATGTATGAAGACGAGCGTTTTGTAAGCCATATGATGGAAATTGGGGCAAATGGTTACCTGCTGAAAAGCGCCGATCCATCTGAAATAAAACGGGCCATAATTGAAGTGGCTACCAAGGGATACTACCTGAATAATTTTGTGAATCGCATCCTGCTGAAAAAATCGCATGTTCGCACGAAAACGATCCCCAGTCTCAATACAGAAATCACCCTCAATGACAGGGAAAGAGAAGTTGTTCGTTATATCTGCATGGAATTTACCGCCCAGGAGATCGCCCAGAAGATAGATGTCAGTCCCCGGACGGTAGAGGCAATAAAAGATCGCCTGATGGAACGCTTTGGCGCGAAAAACACCGCAGGACTAGTCTTTTTCGCCGTTAAGAATAACCTGATCGATTAGACTTATCCGCCATTAGCCTAAGCTCATTCGGATCCGGCCGCTATACGCGGATAAAAACGAAATATGTTCAAGACAGGTAATTCTTCGATGGACTATCTCCTAATGGTTATTATTTTCCTGCCTCTTATACCAGCTCTTGTCATCTTTGGGCGAAAGCTCTATTTACAGGAACCCCTGAATTTTCTGCTCATTGTTTGTCTGTTGAGCTTTTTTAGAGGACTGTTGGAGTTAACCTACCCCCTAACAAGGGAAAATCAATATCTTATCAATAAAATATTCTCGCTGATCTTACTGCTGTTACTCGTCCCCTGCTTCCGGACTAACCTGAACATCCGATACCGGTATATGCTGGATATTCTATTGTCAGCCCTATTGTCTTTGGTGATTACTTACTGGTCCCTGATGGGTTGGGAAAAACCCAGTCCTGCCATCGACGTTGTTTTAAACGTTTTTTTAGGGGTCCTGATCCTGGTAAGCCTGCCTGTAGTCATTCGCACCGGTGCACTGCAAGTCTTTCGATCCCCGTTGTTTTGGATCGGAGGGGGTACATTATTTTATATCCTGCTGTATTTACTGCTCCAGGGGATCGGCTCCTGCTGCCGGCCTGTCCCCCCCTCCCCGGACCCGGACAAGTTACTATTTCTCCTCCTGGCAGAGTTGATTAAATATTCGTTTTATTTGATCGCAGCACTTGCTACAAAACCATCTGCGGCACTTCCCCGAGTATAATAAGCCGGCCCGCCGTTTTATTTTTTATCTCTTCCACACTCACTCCCGGCGCACGTTCCAGCAGCCGGAATCCTTCCGGTGTGATATCCAGCACCGCCAGGTCGGTCACTATTTTTTTTACGCATTTTACCCCCGTTAATGGTAAAGTGCAGACAGGAAGTAATTTGGATTCGCCCTTTGGAGTGGTATGCTGCATAGCGACAATGATATTCCGCGCGCTTGCCACAAGATCCATGGCTCCTCCCATCCCTTTAACCATTTTACCTGGTATTTTCCAGTTGGCAATATCTCCCGTATCCGATACTTCCATCGCACCCAACACAGTCAAATCAACTTTCCCGGCCCTGATCATGCCAAAACTTTCGGCACTATCAAAAAAAGCTCCGCCCGGCAACACAGTGACGGTTTCCTTACCTGCATTGATCAGGTCAGCATCCACTTCCACCTCGGTAGGATATGGCCCAATCCCTAACATTCCATTCTCTGACTGCAACATTATGGAAATACCGGCAGGAATATAATTAGCCACCAAAGTAGGAATTCCGATACCTAAGTTGACATACATGCCATCCTTTAATTCCCGGGCAATCCGTTTGGCAATACCGAATTTATCCAATGCCATAGACCTTTTTTTATTGGTTATTTTGATCTGCCAGCCGGACCGTTCTCCGTTCGATCCGCCGCTCATAGTTACTTCCCTGAAATATCCGATGGACATAAATACCAGGAACATGAATATGGTCAGGATCCAGCTCGCCAGGCTGCACCAAATGTTCGACTTCCGCGATGGTAATATTTCCTGCTTTGGCCATAGAAGTGGAAAAATTACGGGTGGTTTTTCTGAAAACCAGGTTTCCCAGCGTATCCCCTTTCCAGGCTTTAACTATCGCAAAATCGGCGTGAAGGGCATGTTCCATGAGATAGGGCTTCCCATCAAATTCCCTTACTTCTTTCCCCTCAGCTATTTCAGTACCATAACCAGCAGGTGTAAAAAAGGCGGGAATTCCCATACCGGCCATTTGAATTCGGGTAGCCAGGGTGCCCTGGGGAATGAGGTCCACTTCCAGCTCACCACTCAGCAACTGCCTTTCAAACTCCTCATTTTCGCCTACGTAGGAGCTGATCATTTTTTTTATCTGGCGGGTTTTCAGGAGAAGACCCAGGCCAAAGTGGTCCACCCCGGCATTATTGGAGATGCAGGTCAGTTGATTGATGCCGCTGCGGGTTAATGCAGTTATACAGTTTTCGGGTATCCCGCATAATCCAAACCCGCCCAACATGATGACTGCAGCGTTTGGGATGTCATGAATGGCCTCATCGGCACCGCTAACAACTTTTTTCATCAGGCAAGAAATATTGAAATTGTGCAAAAAATTTAATTAAGCCAAAAAATTGACCCGGACTCCGCCCAGTTTAGGTAAAAATTCTGGTCTAAAATACGACTAAGCAGGAATCTTTGTAGGCCTATTTACCGAATCACCCTCTTTATTAGGCCGTAATGGGACAAGATGCCGCCGGAGCGATGAATCCCGAAATAAGGGATGATTTGCCGGAGCTGCGGCCGGCGACTTCGTCGGCGCCGCAGCGGGAGACTTTCCCGGTGCTGCCGCGGGGGGCGTCGCCTGGCCAGGAGCAGTCGTGACAGGCCGGTACGGGCGACTATAACTTTCCGACCGCAAGCGGTTACCCTTGGCAAGCAGGCTGTCGAAAAGTACCTGGGCAATGTCAGCACGGCTCATATAATACTGGTAGCTCTTCCGAAATTCTTCCCGGGAAACCTGGTGCAGCCGGAATACCTCGTCATATAACCGGAGATTTTCCAGCTTGAGATTAATGTGAGCGGAATCTTTTGCAAGAAAAGAGGCGGAATACTGTTCGGACTGGATAACATCCCACATAACAGCTTCCATTTTTTCATGGGGCAGGATGCCTGATGGCACACTATTTTTATCCGAACAGCCACTTACGGCCAGCAGCACCCCAATCAGCAAGCCGGTGATTATCCTCGTCATTGCAGATCCTGTTTGTATTTATTGATGTTTGAAATGTCCAGTTTGGTGAGGAGGTCCAATGCCCGGGCCTTCTCATCCGGCGGGGATTTCAGAAAGACCTTGGAGACTTCACTGGCCCTGCTCTGAAAGAAAAACTGAAGGATCATGGTATTAGGAGTCTCTGTATTGACGGTATTCAACATGTTTAATGCATTCAACACAGCGGTTCTTCCATCTGCTTCCTTATTGTACAACTGATCCATTCCCGTACGATAATAACTGTAATAGGCATCATGCACCAATGTATATTTACTATTGGTCAGATTTTCGACCAGCCAATACCTGTTGCGGATACCGTCAAAAGCTTTCCAGCCGCTAATGTCCCTGCTATCCGGCGCATTGTTTACAATGTTGAGCGCTTTTTGAAAATAAGGATCTCCTCCCCGCAGAGAAAAAGAATCGAAGTCAAGCCCCAGAATAATATAGACGTAATAGGCAATTTCAGCCGTCAGATTTGCTGCAAAGGGTTCCGAGCCTTGTACACGGTTTTCATTAAAATCCAATGGCTGATATTCCACGTACCGGAAGCTGAAACTGGCATCCTGAAAATTGATCAGCGGACTTTGATAGGATGAATTATAGACAGGCCGGCCAGCCTGCACGGTCAATGTAGCCTGAAAAGTATTGTTGTCACCAGCAGAGCTGATATTTATCAAAAAGTTGCAGACGATCTTTTCACCATTCTGAAATCCCTCGTTCGACCATTTCCGGCCATTGATGAAGTTATACAGGGAAGACTGCAGCGTCTGGAATATTTTATGATCTATCGTAGAAGAAAGTCTGCTGGCAACGACCGAAACATTGGCCTGTAATTCCTGGGCGCGGACACCGGAGAATGATACAATCAGCAGGGCTGTAATTAAGAGATGTTTCTTACACATACAACAGTTTTACAATTCTATCAACGATATCTTTGGCTACTTGTTGCTTGGGTTTTCGCTCATAGGCCTGTTCGCTGCCATCCTTACCAAAAATGGTGATCTTATTGGTGTCAAACCCAAACCCGGCCCCTTCATCGTTCAATGAATTGAGAACGATCATATCTGCGTTTTTCGAGTTCAGCTTGCCCAAGGCATATTCCCTCTCCCCCGTACTTTCCAGGGCAAAACCAATGACCAGCTGGCCCTTTTTTTTCAGGCCACCCAGCGTTTTCAGAATATCTTTTGTTCGGATCAATTCCAGCACCAGGGAGCCATCGTCTTTTTTGATCTTTTCGGTGGCCCGTACGACAGGGGTATAGTCAGCCACAGCAGCCGACAGCACGGCAATATCAACACCGGCAAACTTTTCCAGACAGCTGGTATACATTTCTTCAGCTGAAGTGACCCGATGAAGTGTTAATCCGGGCATGTCTACCGTCAAAGAAGAAGGACCCAGCACCAGGTCGACAGCGGCTCCCCGCTGAGCCAATTCTTTTGCAAGGGCAATCCCCATTTTGCCGGAAGAATGATTTCCGATGAACCGGACAGGGTCTATGGCCTCATGAGTAGGTCCGGCCGTTACGAGGGCTTTTTTCCCGGCCAGGTCCTTCCTTTCATCCAATAGTTCTCTTAGATAATCTACTATCGTCGCGGGCTCGGCCATTCTTCCGTCTCCATATAATCCGCTCGCCAGTTCTCCCTTCTCCACGGGAATGATCTTGTTGCCAAAGGAGATCAGGCGATTCAGGTTGGCCTGGGTAGAAGGATGATGCCACATGTCCTCGTCCATGGCGGGAGCCGCTACGACCGGGCAAATAGCAGATAAATAGGTAGCCAGCAAGAGGTTATCGCAGAGCCCCTGCGCCATTTTCGCCAACGTATTACAGCTTAGGGGGGCAATCAGCAACACATCGGCCCACCGACCCATCTCAACGTGATTAGCCCAGGTGTCGCCTGCAAACAGATCGGAAAGTACCGGGTTCTTAGACAATGTAGCCAGGGACAAGGGAGTGACAAAATCCCTGGAAGAAGGGGTCTGGATCACTTTTACTACTGCTCCTTCTTTGATCAGCGACCTGATCAGCAGGAGAGATTTGTAAGCAGCAATACTCCCCGTTACGCCCAATAAGATCTTTTTTCCCTGTAACATATGAGGATAGATATTTATATACAAACGGCAGGGCGCTTATGACGCCCTGCCGTAAGATTATTATACGGACCCATCTTATTTAAAGAGATCGTCATCATTTCGACGATAATATATCTTGTCGTCCATGAATTCCTGGGTAGCCAGCAAAGCCGGGTTAGGCATCCGCTCATAAGCCTTGGAAATTTCAATCTGCTCCTTGTTCTCATGAATTTCTTCCAGGCTATCCGTATGGCTGGCAAACTCTTCCAGTTTGTTATGCAATTCTTCCTTCAGGGAGATATTGATCTGGTTAGCCCTTTTAGCGATAATAGCAATAGACTCGTACAAATTGCCGGTCTTGGCCTTTATATCGGTGAGGTTTTTAGTCTCCACTACGTTGGTAGTGTTTGCATTAACTTGCCTTCTTAACCTGCTCATTTTTTAACGATTTAAGATTATTTTGAGATATGTTCAGGTATTCCTGTACACTTTTCGTCAGCTTGCTATCGGGAAAACGATCAAAAAACTCATTACATTGTGTGACGACCTGGCCAAAACGATCTTCTTTTTTTTCCTCTACACTTTGTAAGGCGAATTGATAATACGATTTGATTATCAATAATTTATACTCTTCACTCTTTTCCGAGTCCGGATAACTCGTCATGAGGCTGTTCAACGCCACACCAGCAGCTCTGTAATACTGCAGATCGAAGTATAACTGTGCGCTTTTAAAATCCTTCAATTCAAGCTTGGCCCGGCATTTATCAATGATCTCCGTAGCTTCTTTGGTCTTTTCGGCCCCCGGATGCGTATTGATGAAAGCCTGCATAAAACCAATGGTTTTGGTCGTATTGGTTTGATCCAGGTCTACTTTTGGCGATTGTTTATAGAAGGTATAGGCCCTCATATAATCCATTTCTTCGGCCTTATTGCTGTTTGGAAAGACTTCCACAAAACCTTTAAAGAGATTCTCAGCATTGGCGTAGTCCTTCAGGTAATAGGCGCAGTATGCAAATTTGTAATAAATGTCCTCAAAATGCTCGCTACCCTTAAAAACCCGGAAAAGCTCCTCGAACAATTGCTGGGCATGGCTATAATCCTTATCTGCGTAGTATTTGTCTGCAACCCGCAGTTTATAATCATAATCATTGCTTTTCAACACTTTAGAAAAGTGTGAACAGGAAGTAAATAAGACGATCCCCAGGAATAAAACGGTAAATAGACGCATAAAGGCCTGCAAAGTTAAGATTTCTGGGCAAATATGCAGGTATTTCATTTTCAACCCAAAAAAAGGTAGTTAAAAGGGTGCCAAAAGATAACGCGAGCCTGGTGGGCTCGCGTTATCGATCAATAATTAAGATAATTTATTTTTTATGCAGGTTCGGATGCGGAGCCGGTACTGTATTCGGTCCTTCTTCACCCGTACCATCCTTCAGGTCAACGGTATTTTCTTCCCCACCGCTTTGTCCATAGCGGAAGATAAACCGGTCAGAGCTAATACCTTCTTTTTCAACGAGATAATTAATAACCGAGTTTACACGATCCCAGCTCAGCTGTTGTGCGGCCTTGCTGGATTCGCCATACCCGATGACAGCGATCTTACAATTAGGGTTGTTTCGCAGTTTTTCAGCTGTGCTGGCCAATAAAGCCTTGGCATCCTTGCTCAGCGTTACAGACCGTCCCTTGAAGGTAATGCTGGGCAGATCACCGACATTACACTTGTGGCCCAAACCGCCGCCATTGGAATCAATATAGGCTTTCAGATCTTTACAGCATTGGGGATCCGGGCATTTGCCTACGCCATCCGCATC